>Ga0222653_1000368_pt1 | contig 27424 bp, 27 predicted proteins | sample AntAcemetagen419_FD_179856 | JGI IMG/M metagenome (GOLD analysis project Ga0222653, IMG submission 179856) | Saline water microbial communities from Ace Lake, Antarctica - #419 | ecosystem: Environmental > Aquatic > Non-marine Saline and Alkaline > Saline | place: Antarctica: Ace Lake...
ACCCCAGAAATATTCTCTGCGGTGGGATTCAAATTTTTAAATTCTTCCGTTTGAAGATTAAGGTTTTTGTGGTCAAAACGGTTTTCAATTTTTTCTTTGATCAGATCTTTCAGGACTTTCACATCCATCACGTAACCCGTTTCAGGATCAATCTCCCCTCTTACGCTTACGATTAAATCATAATTGTGTCCATGATAATGCTCGTTGTTGCACTTGCCAAAAACCTCTTTGTTTTTTTCTGCGCTCCATTCAGGCTGATGCAATCTATGCGCCGCATTAAAATGGGCTTTTCTAGACACGGTAACTTTCACAGGAATCAGGGTTTAATTAATTTGACCAATTTAACAAGCGCAGCTAGCTATTGTTGCTAGGCATCTTTTAAAGAACTGTAATACTCGTGTATCCGCTCAAACAGAAGCCTAAACCAAGGTGTGAATAAGTCTGGGTTTTGCCTAATTTCTTCTCTTATTTCTAGAATAGGTGAGTATCGATAGGCTTTTACCTCTTCGGGATTCGGCGACAACTCACCTTCGTATATTCCGTAGAAAACCTCATCGTATTCGTATTCAACTAATCCATTGTCCAGCTTCGATCTGTAGGTAAAGTCAAAAGCCTTCTTCACATCTGTGGAGAAACCCATCTCTTGCAACATCTTTCGATTAAGGGCCAGAGATTGGTCTTCATTCGGTCTGGGGTGGGAGCAAACTGCATTGGTCCACATTCCGCCACAATGGTATTTCCCATCTGCTCGCTGATGCAAAAGCATTTCATCTTTTGAATTGAAAATGAAAATAGAAAAAGCTCGATGGAGTAATCCTTTCTGATGAGCTTCCATTTTTTCCATGGTGCCGACTTGTTTGTTATCCGAGTCAACTAGAATAACGTGCTCAACCATTAGAGAAGGTTGAAACTGTGTCGAACGTAACTGCTAAAGAACAAGGCAAACTTCCGTTTATCACTAATTCTGACTCTAGTGGACAGAATGTCTTCGGTAGATTTATTTCTTATCTTCTTAAAGAGCTTGTAGTAATACACATAAGCTACAAATACACCGAATCGGGCATCTTTTGGAAGCATCTTAATGCCTTCATAACCCATCGCGAAGTCCGCGTCAATATCCTCTTCAATAGCTTTCCGCTCTTCTTCTCCAAATTCTTGCAAATCCACTCCTGGAAAATAGGTTCTCCCCAACGCCTTGTAGTCGGCGTGAAGATCTCTGAGGAAATTAATTTTCTGAAAAGCAGATCCCAATTTCATTGCAAATGGTTTGAGTTCGGCATACCGTTGCTCATCACCGCGCAAGAAAACACTTAGGCACATTAGACCTACGACCTCGGCGGAACCAAGAATATAATTGTCGTATTCTTCCTTGCTGTATGTATCTTTATAAAGATCCATCTCCATGCTTTTCAGGAATGTTTCAATGCAGTCGTGGTCTACTTTATACTCGTTAACCACCTGCTGAAAACTGTTGAGTATCGGATTTAGGCTTATGCCTTCTTCTATTGCTCTATATGTTTCTGCTTTAAATCTGTCGAGAAGATCCTTCTTGTCAAACCCGTGAAAACTATCAACGATCTCATCAGCAAATCTAACGAAGCCATAAATCGAATAAATAGGATCCCGAAGATCAGCTGCCAAGAATCTTATTCCCAGTGAAAATGAAGTGCTATAAGCTTTAGTGGTAAGCCGACTGCACTTTATGGAGACATCATCAAAGAGTTGCTTCATGGTTCTGTCTAACTAGCTTTCATAACCTCTTTCGCCACTACGGCTCCTGAAATAAGTGAAGGAGGAACCCCAGGACCGGGCACAGTCAATTGACCCGTGTAATAGAGATTCTTTACTCGCTTATTTTTCAAAGATGGTTTAAGCACTGCTGTTTGATTTAAAGTATTGGCAAGCCCGTAAGCATTGCCTTTGAATGAATTGTAATCTTGGATGAAATCGCTGCAAGCGAAGTCGCGTCTAAAAATAACATGATCCCGTATGTTTTGTTCGAAAGTCTCCTCCATCCGCTTCATTACCATATCAAAATACCTATCCTTAATTTCTTGGTCATCCATTAATCCAGGAGCTGTAGGAATCAAGATAAATATATTTTCGCAACCCTCGGGCGCCACTGTTTTGTCGGTTACTGAAGTCGCTGATACATAGAAAAGTGGCTCCTCTGGCCATTCTGGATTGTCATAAATCTGCTCGGCATGCTTTTGAAAATCGGTGTCGAAAAACAAGTTGTGGTGCAAAATGCCATCAATTCTTTTGTTCAAGCCCACATAGTAGAGAATGCTAGACGGAGCCATCGTGCGTTTCTCCCAATACGCATCGGAATAATTCCTTGCCTTTTCCGCAAGCATTTTAGTCTCAGTGTGGTGGTAATCTGCTCCTGAAACAACGAAATCCGATTTGTATTCCACTCCATTTTCGAGTTTTATACCAGTCGTTTTTCCGTTCTCAATGAGAATCTCACTAACATTTGCCGAAGTATGGAATTTCACTCCTTTCTCCTCAGCCAATGAAACCATTGCTTCAACTATCTTGTGCATACCGCCCATAGGGTACCAGGTCCCTAAAACGATATCTGCGTAATTCATTAGGCTATATAGCGCAGGTGTCTTTGAGGCTTTTGCCCCTAAAAATAGCACGGGAAATTCAAGTAATTCTATCAAGAAAGGATTCTTGAAATACTTTCTTACGTGTGATGAGAGTGAGTTGAGCAATTGCAATCGAACAGCGCCTTTTATAACGCGCATATCCAGAAATTCCAATAAACTCTGTCCTGGCTTGTAAACGAGGTCGTTTATCCCAACCTCATATTTATAAGCGGCTTCTTCAAGAAATTTCTTGAGGTTTTTGCTGCTTCCAGGCTCGTATTTCTCAAACAGCTCATACATCCCTTCCATGGATGCGGGCAAATCCATTTTATGGTCTTTGGCAAAATAGACTCTGTATGACGGATCCAATCTGATCAAGTCATAATAATCTTCTACCGTCTTTCCGAATTTGGCAAAATACTGGTCGAACACGTCAGGCATCCAGTACCAGCTAGGACCCATATCGAAGGTAAAGCCGTCTTTTTCAAATTTTCTTGCTCTTCCGCCTAAAGAATCATTTTTCTCAAAAACCTCCACATCATACCCCTCGTGGGCCAAATGTGTAGCAACAGAAAGTCCGGCAAAGCCGGACCCTATGACATTAACTTTATGTTTCATTTAAATCAACGGTAATCAGGTAAAGCAAGCATTAATTTCTTGCGAGCAAGAAATATACGGCTTTTTATCGTTCCAATTGGTAGATTCAAATCCTCGGCTATCTCTTTGTATTTGAAGCCCTGATTGTACATCTGAAAAGGCACTCTATATTCATCGTCCAATCTATCTACTTCCATCTTTATTTGGTCGTGAGACATGACGCTCTCCGGGTTTGTATCTCCCTTCGTGGTAGCAGCTGTATTGATATAGTACTGCTCGTCTGTTTTATCAATGATGGTGTTGGCTCTTACGGCCTTTCGGTAGTTATTGATAAACGTATTTCTCATGATCGTGTACAACCACGCTTTGAGATTTGTTCGAGCCTGAAATTTATCTCTATAAGTTAAAGCTTTAAGATAAGTCTCTTGAAGAAGATCATTTGCAGCTTCATCGTCATTCGTAAATCCATAGGCAAATGACTTAAGTGACTTTTGGTATGTGATAAGTAGCTTATCGAAATCGTAATTGTCCATTGCGTTAGGTATTTAAGATTGTTTGTTTAACAAATGTAGTAAATAGTTAAACAAAACAAAACCTGAGGCAGTGTTAAACTCTCCTAACATGACGAGTCGGTGAAAAATGAATTATCTTTGATTGCTGATTAACAGACTATTAATATCTATTATTCTTGTTTAAGAATACACGAATAAGGCAAAACGATCATTCGGGGGTTTCGAGAAAAGTCTTGAATTCGTCCAAAGACTGATTAAAAACGAGGTGTTTGTTTTTCATAATCTCACCGTCGTCTTCAAGCCTATTGGTAAGAATGACCTTCTTAGAAGGAAAAGTCTCAAGCATTTTTTGGATAAGTGCATTCACACTTTTTGGATCTCCCATGCTCATTGTCGCTGTAACTATGTAATCAGCAGGATTCTGGTCATTCACTTTTACTACGTCAGCAATTGGAACGGATTGACCTAGATAAACAACTTTGTGACCAGATTTCAGAATTAGGTAATTGTAAAATAGCAAACCCAATTCATGCAGTTCTCCTTCTGGAAGGAAAAGAAGAAACCTGCTCGCATTTTCCTTTTCCACAACTCCCTGCCCATCAATTGCTACGATAAGCTTTTGTCTAATGAGATTGCTTATGAAATGCTCTTGTCCTTGATTAATGGCTCCAGCTTGCCACAATACCCCTACTTTTTTGAAAAATGGGTAGACTATGTTTAAGAGTGTTTGTTCAAACCCAAGTCGAAGCGTGCAGTTTGCAAGTATTTTTTCAAATCTCGACTCGTCTACCTCAACCATTGCAATCACCAAACTCTCAATTTGGATATTCTCTTCCACCTCTTCGGTAGAAATCTCAATAACTTTTTGGTGCAGTTCCTCGGTAGAAAGGCCTACAATTTTGGAGATTTTGATTCCGTAATTGTTAAGAATCGAAATGTTAAGAATTTTCTTTAATTCTTCATTCGTGTAGTAGCGAATGTTTGTTTCGGTGCGCTTTGGTTCAATTATAGCATACCGCTTTTCCCAAATACGAAGGGTGTGCGCCTTTATACCAGTAATGCGTTCAATATCTTTTATAGAATAATTTCCCATCAAAATTCAGTGAGCCAGCGAAACAGTAGTTTTAACGTTGAGTTTTGGAATATTGTTTTATCGATGGGTTTCCAAAAACGCACAATACTACAAAAGGCCGTGAACATAATCTGTTTTTTCAGTCATTATAAAGTCTATCATCACTAATTTTGAGTGTGGATTTAACAGAAAAAATCAAATTACTTCCTCGTAAGCCCGGCGTTTACCAATTCAAAAATTCCGAGGGGGTTATAATTTACGTGGGGAAAGCCAAGAGCCTGAGAAATCGAGTGAATTCATATTTCTTGAAAAATGGAGGACACTCAGGCAAGACTCGCGTCATGATCAAGAGGATTGTCGACTTTTCTTTCATAGTGGTCGAATCTGAACTAGATGCGCTCCTTCTAGAAAACAACCTCATTAAGAAGTACAACCCCCGTTACAACGTTGCCCTAAAGGATGACAAAACTTTCCCGTGGCTATGCATCAAGAACGAGCGATTTCCCAGTATTTTTCCCACCAGAACCAAGATTAAGGATGGCTCTGAATATTTCGGGCCATACGCTTCTGTAAAAACTATGAAGACGCTTCTGGCGCTAATCAGAAGAATTTACAAAATCAGAACCTGTAGATATGATCTCAGTCAATCAAATATTGAAAAGGGAAAATTCAAGGTTTGCCTAGAATATCATATTGGTAACTGTCTCGGACCTTGCGAGGGGAAGCAGGCCGAAGATGACTACATGACCCAGATTAAGGACATTCGAGAGATCATCAAAGGGAATGTTTCAGGAGTGATTGCTCATTTGGAATCACAGATGAAATTCTACTCCGAAAAGCTCGAATTCGAATTGGCGCATGACATAAAAGACAAGATAGACCAACTCAACTCGTATAAAAGTAAAAGCACCATTGTGAATCCTGCGGTCGGAAATGTCGATGTGTTTGGTTTGGTCACTGACGTGCACAACGCCTACGTTAATTTTATGAAGGTGGTGGATGGCTCGATCATTCAAAGCCACACCCTAACCTTCAAAAAACGACTTGATGAAAGCGATGAGGAGCTAATCACCCAAGGTATCGCAGAGATAAAAGCCGAGTACGACTTGCTGTTCAAAGACATCATAGTAGGCGTGAAGCCCGATGTTGACATCGAAGAACACCGGTTCACGGTTCCTCAACGTGGCGACAAAAAGAAGCTTCTGGAGCTATCGGAGCGCAACGCGAAATACTACATGATGGATCGGCACAAGCAAACCAAGTTTGCCGATCCTGAAAAGAATACAGAGCGAATCATGGAGCAAATGAAAAAAGATTTGCGACTCCAAGAAGCCCCAACACATCTCGAATGTTTCGACAACTCAAACTTTCAAGGGACCAATGCTGTAGGCGCTTGTGTAGTTTTCCGTAACGGCAAACCAAGCAAAAAGGAATACCGCAATTTCAACATCAAAACGGTAGAAGGCCCCGATGACTTTGCCAGCATGAAAGAGGTCGTTTATCGCAGATATAAAAGGCTCCTTAACGAAGGTGAAACGCTTCCACAATTAATTATTGTCGATGGAGGGAAAGGTCAGCTGAGTTCGGCATTGGAGAGTTTAGATGAATTGGGAATTAGAGGGAAAGTGGCCATAGTGGGAATTGCCAAGAGACTTGAGGAAGTATTTTATCCTGGCGACACCGCTCCGCTTTATATTGATAAAGCAAGTGAAACGCTCAAGGTGCTCCAACACGCCCGTAACGAAGCACACCGTTTTGGGATAACTCACCACAGAAATAAAAGGAGTAATTCCGCTATTCAAACTGAACTTACCTCCATTCCTGGTATTGGCGAAGCCACTGCTCAACAACTATTGAAGCGATTTACTTCAGTGAAAAGAATCAAAGAGATGTCACTGGAGGATATTTCCAATGAAATAGGGCCTTCAAAGGCAAAGGCGTTAAGGACTTGGTTTGACGCTTAACGTGCGAGTCGGTCGGCTAAAATTCTAATCTCTACAACTGGTGAGATTTTCTGGTAGATGATATTGTAAACTGCCTCCGCAATCGGCATATCCACTTCCATTTTTCGATTCAGATCGTAGACACTTTGGGTGGCGTAATAGCCTTCTGCTACCATGTCCATTTCCAGGTGGGCAGTTTTAACGGAATATCCCTTACCGAGCATGTAACCGAATGAACGATTTCGCGAAAACTTGGAATAGCCCGTAACCAATAAATCCCCCAAGTAAGCGGGCTCTTTTACATCACGGTGAAATGGATTGATCGCGTCGAGAAAGCGCTCCATCTCCATTATGGCTGCCGACATCAAGATAGCCTGAAAATTGTCTCCATAGCCAAGCCCTCCGCAAACTCCCGAGGCAATGGCGTAAATATTTTTGAGAACTGCGGCAATTTCAGCTCCGAAAAGATCTTCACTTATGCTTGTTTTCATAAACCGAGCTGAAAGCATTTCGGCCATCATTTTAGCGTTGCCTTCGTCCATGCAGGCTAAAGTGAGGTAAGACAGTCGCTCCATGGCTACTTCTTCTGCGTGACAGGGTCCACAAATTACTCCGATATTATCGTAAGGAAGCCCAAACTCTTTGTTGAAGTAGCGCGCAGGAATAGATTGTGCTTCGGGAATGATCCCCTTGATAGCCGAAAAAACAACCTTTCCGCTAAAATCGGAAGCGGTTAATTCCTTCAGAGAATCGTGCACAAAAGCAGAAGGAATCGCTACGATTAAGACATCTGATCTTTTAACGATCTCTTTGACATCTGTAGATAAATGAAGTTTATCCGTGTCGAACTGAACAGCCCTAAGGTAGTTCGGATTGTGATTGAACTTCTTGATGTGATTAACAGCATCCTGATTTCTCATCCACCAATTGAGGTGGCTGTTTTTTTCGGAAAGCACTTTTGCAAGGGCTGTAGCCCATGAACCTCCTCCGATTACTCCAATACGTTTCTCGTTTGCCATTTTTTTCGCGATCGTTAAAGATAGGAATGTTCTTAGATTCGAATTTTTAAATGAACCTGCATATGAGCATCCATAAATTACTGGTTTTTTCAACCTTATTATTGTTCATCATTGCCTCATGTGGCGAGCACAATAAGCAACCCAAAAAGCAAAGCGTTTTTGAGGACGCAACGATTGTGGCTATCTACGATTTGGCTCATCGAGGTGATACGACATCTCTTTATCAATATGCACTCTCGGAGACCGCTACCTACCGCATGGCGTATGCCCGACTTATGGGGTCCGTTCTTCCCGAAAAGGCTCCCAAAGAACTGGAAGATTTACTAATGGACCCTATCCCTTATGTAAGGCTCTACGCTGCTTTCGCTGTGGGTCAGATTGGCAATGAAAAATCCCTTCCCGCTTTGAATAAGGCTTTCAAGAAAGCCACCATTCCAGAAATTAAGGCAGAATTCTTAGAAGCCATTGGCAAATGTGCCGATGCCAATGCCATGGAGTTTTTGGTGACACAAAACCCAAATACCGCGATTGAAGAATCAGGAAAGATTTGGGGGATTTATCGAGGAACGCTCAAAGGCCAATTAAAAGAGGAACACTTAGAAATAGTCGTTGCCCACCTGAACTCCCAAGAGGATGAAACTCGACTGGCTGCGGCCAATATTCTCTCCAGACAAAAAGATTTTGACCTTTCTGCTTTCGCCGAAGCAATCTACAATAAGACCTTAGAAGAGAAGATTCCTGAAGTAAAAGCAACCCTAGGTTTCGCTTTGGCAAAGACCGAATTTGCGGAGAAATTTGCGCTGGGCGTCCTAAAATCTGACGACAGCCCGATTCTCAGAACAGCTGGTCTCTTAACGCTGCCCAATCCTCAAGAACATCTAACTCTATTGGAGGATGCCTTGATCAGCGAATCACCTTGGATAGCTATGACTGCGGCGAGAAAACTAACTGAGATTGACTCATTTATTCCATCTATTTCTACCATCGGCGCTGCTCGAACAAGCACCATTCCAGAGGTGTGTTCTATCGTAGCGCTTGCTTTGCTAAAAACGGATCTAGAAAAGGGAAAGGAGTTTTATAATGAGGCTTGGCAAAGACTGGGAAACCCCGTAAAGCAATCAGCTTTACTTGGAATATGGGCTGAATTCCCAGAAGGGCTAGACACATTAGAAACGTATCTGTTTGAAGATGGGCCTTTAGGAACGTCAGCCACAACTGCCTATTTAGCTGGGCTGGAGATCTACCCAGAATGGAATGAAAACTTTGTGGGTTATACAGATCGAGCCTTTAGCGAAGGGCATCTTTCGCAGAGCTATCTATTCGCTGAGGCATTGAGAACACCCGACAGAAAAAAGCTGATTTCATCAGAAATACTCCTAGATGCATTGGAAAAATTCAGCCAGCCAGAATTAGTGGAAGGCTATCAAGCTATTGCTACCACATTAAAAGAAAACTACGGAATTGAAAGGCCTCCACTTTCGATTGAGCACCCACCAATAGATTGGGAAATGGTCAGATCCCTAGGACAAAACCCAAGGCTTTCTCTCTACGTCGCAGGAGTGGAATACCAAATCAGTTTAGTGCCAGAAGATGCACCTTCGAGTGTTTCTCATATCGCCAATTTGGCAAAAGCAGGCTTTTACGACGGCACCTTTTTTCATAGAATCGTTCCAGGTTTTGTAAGCCAAGGCGGCGGCCCTAGAGGTGATGGCTACGGAAGCGACGATCACACACTACGATCAGAGTTCTCTCCTCTTAAATATGGAAAAGGAGTAGTAGGATTGGCCTCAGCGGGCAAAGACACCGAAAGCTGCCAATTCTTTTTCACTCATCTTCCCACGCCGCACTTGGATGGTCGTTACACCATTATTGGCGCTAGTCAAAGCGACATTTCAGACATAGAAACAGGAGCAAGAATCGATTCAGTAAGGATTAAGCTCGTCAACTTTGAAATGTAACCCCGAGAGTTGATTCCCCGTTATAGAGCCACCCCCTTATCTATCTAACGATTAAAGATAGATTTATGAATATTTCTGAACTTACTGAGCTCTCCTCCTCTGAACTACGCGTTGTAAGCAAGAAGAATCTTTGCTTTTTCGCGTTTATGACCGCTCTTGACTTAGCCCTGTTTTACTATAGCTTGTTTATGGATCAATGGCTTGCCATGTTTTTATCACTGGGCTTTTTCATCGCCTGCTTGGCGCTACACGACAACTACCAGTTTACGCGCGACTTGGCAATGGTAGCCGAAACGGTCGACTAAAGCTCTACCCAGGTTTTCACCTCATCGAGAAGTAAAGCGGGAATATCCAACTTGTTCTTCTTTCGAAAACCATTTAGCTTCTGGTGAAGGACGGTAGCTTTTTCTTGGGTCAGACTCTCAACAGTAGCATAGCCTGCTTGCATGGCAATTTCAGCCCAATTAGCTGGCATACCTGCTTTTTCAAAATCTTCTGCCGTATCCACTTTTGCCACTTTTTCGGGGCGCATTTGTGGGAAAAAGAGAACTTCTTGAATCGAGACATTGTTGGTTAACAACATAACCAAGCGATCGATTCCAATTCCTAGTCCTGACGTTGGGGGCATTCCATATTCGAGAGCTCGCAAGAAATCATTGTCGATGAACATTGCCTCGTCATCTCCGCTTTTCGATAAATTCAATTGCTCTTCAAAACGCCCTCTTTGATCTATTGGGTCGTTCAACTCAGTATAGGCATTGGCTATCTCCTTTCCATCTATGATCAGTTCAAATCGCTCTGTCAGTTCGGGGTTGTCACGGTGCTTCTTGCAAAGGGGAGACATTTCTATCGGGTAATCGGTAATGAAAGTCGGCTGAATTAATTGGCCTTCGCACTTCTCCCCAAAAATCTCATCGATCAATTTTCCTTTCCCCATCGAGGAATCAGTATCGACGCCAATATCGGTGCAAACCTTTCGCAGTTCGGCTTCGCCCATTCCCGCAATATCCACACTGGTGAATTCCTTAATAGCGTCGATCATAGTAAGCCTGCGGAAGGGTGCTTTGAACGAAATGGTTTTATCCCCTGCTTTCAAATCAGTCGTCCCGTTCACCTCTTGAGCTACTTTTTCGAGGGTGTTCTCCGTGAATTCCATCATCCACTTGTAGTCCTTATAAGCCACGTAGATTTCCATCATCGTAAACTCAGGATTGTGTGTGCGATCCATTCCCTCGTTTCGAAAGTCTTTGGCAAACTCGTACACTCCTTCAAAACCACCAACGATCAACCTTTTCAGGTAAAGTTCATTGGCAATTCTCAAATAGAGTGGGATGTCCAAAGCATTGTGATGGGTAATGAAAGGACGCGCGGCGGCCCCTCCAGGAATTGGTTGCAAAATCGGCGTTTCCACTTCGAGGTATCCAGCATCATTGAAGGCGCGTCTCATGGTATCCACCACTCTCGTGCGTTTCACGAATGTATCACGAACTTTTGGGTTCAAAATTAAGTCTACATAGCGTTGGCGGTAACGCTGCTCTGGGTCAGTAAAGGCATCGTAAACTTTGCCTTGGTCATTCGTTTTCGGAAAAGGCAATGGTTTAATCGACTTGCTAAGAAGAGTAAACTTCTCAACGTGTATGGATATCTCTCCAACTTGTGTTCTGAAAACATGGCCCTCCACAGCAATGTAATCTCCACGGTCGATCAATTTTTTGAAAAGGTCGTTGTAAAGTGACTTATCTTCTCCAGGACAGATTTCATCGCGATTGAAATAAAGTTGAATCTTTCCCGATTGATCTTGAATTTCAGCAAATGAGGCTTTACCCATTATGCGCTTACCCATGAGCCGGCCTGCAAGTTTCACATCCTTCCAATTCTCACTATTCTCCTCTGTGAAATCCTTCTTTATCTCCCCAGCAGTATGAGTTACCACTACCTCTTCGGGTGGATATGGATCGATACCCATTTTACGTATCGCATCGAGTGATTGACGACGGATTAGTTCTTGCTCATTCAGTTGCTGTGCGGCCATCTACAAAAAATTTTGGCAAAGATAATCAATTGACTTACTGCGTAACATTGGTATCTTCGGTCCGTTTAATGAGAAAATGATTTAAAGGAAAACGAATGACAACACTAGAAGCTACTAAGGAAATGGAAAGGTTAATCGATGCATTTCCAGACAATATGCTCGAAGCGATTGAAATCGGCAAAAAGGCAGTCGACAACTTTAAGCCACGCACGGTAAAAAACGTCTTGATTTCTGGATTAGGCGGGTCTGGAATTGGTGGGAAATTTGCTTCTCAACTGGTTTGGGATCAGTGCACAGTCCCCATTCACGTAGTCAACGATTACCGCATTCCTGCTTGGGTTGGCGAAGACACGTTATTTGTAGCCTGCAGCTATAGCGGAAATACAGAGGAGACCTTAAACACATTGGCGGAAGCTATGGCAAAAGGCGCTTCCATTTCTTGCGTAACGTCAGGCGGGAAACTCGAGCTTTTGGCTAGAGAGAATGACTTCAACATGATTAAAATTCCTGGAGGACAGCCACCTCGGACTAGCTTCGGGTACAATGCACTCCAGCAGCTTTTTATTCTTTCAGCTTACGGCTTGATCGAAAAGAACTTCGTGGATAATCTATCAGCAGCCGCACATCTTTTGAAAACAGAAGTTGGAACCATCAAAGCCGAAGGGGCAGCTATAGCCAAGAAGCTTGGAAATCGAATTCCTGTAATTTACTCTGAAACGTACTTTGAAGCAGTCGCAGTAAGATTTCGTCAGCAAATCAATGAAAACGCAAAGACGCTGTGCTGGCATCACACCCTTCCAGAAATGAACCACAACGAGCTGGTATCATGGGCTGGTGGAAGCAAGGATTATGCGGTGCTGATGATTCGCACACCCGAAGATCATCCAGGCACAGCAGAGCGAATGGATTTAAGCAAAGAAATCATCGCGCGCTACACGGATATCATGATTGAACTTAAGCCAAAAGGTGCTTCACGTATCGAAATGGTTTACTACCTCATTCATCTTGCCGACTGGATTTCTTTCTACATGGCAGTCGAAAAAGACGTAGATCCAATCGAGATTGACGTCATCGATTACTTCAAAGCCCAACTCGCAAAAGGTTGAAAAAAGAACTTCCGAAAGTTCAATTGATTGAAGCCGGGCTAAAAGGCTATCAGGATACTTGGGATTATCAGGAAGAGCTCTTCTCCAGTGTTGTTCAGCGAAAAATTGAGATGCGGAAAACGGGTGAACAAGAGCCTGTTCCCAGCAATTACTTGATTTTCGTTGAGCATCCGCATGTTTATACTTTGGGTAAGAGTGGTAAGCTCGAAAACCTCCTCCTGAACCAAAAAGAGCTGGAGGAGAAGGGGATAGAGTATTTTAAAATCAACCGTGGTGGTGATATTACCTACCACGGCCCTGGTCAAATCGTAGCTTATCCCATCATCGATTTGGATCAATTTTTCACCGACATCCACAAGTATTTGCGCTACCTCGAAGAAGCGGTGATACTCACCTTAGCCGAATACGGAATCAAAGGAGAGCGCTACGCTGGCCTGACGGGTGTTTGGCTCGATCCCGACATTCCCGAAAGGGCTCGGAAAATCTGCGCTCTCGGGGTGCGCTGCAGCCGCTGGGTCACCATGCATGGACTTGCCTTTAATGTAAACTCTCATTTGGAATATTTCAACAATATTATTCCCTGCGGCATCGACGATAAAGCCGTGACCTCCATGGAAAAAGAATTGGAAAGAAAACTCGATTTTGACGAAGTAAAAGAAAAGCTTCAAAACCACCTCTCCGAATTATTCCAGTGGAAGCTTATTTCCTAATTTTGCCTTAAACCTGATTTAAGTGATAAAAGACATTGAAACTCCCAAGGTAGAAGACATTGCCTTGGCAGCCGTGCTGGAGATCAATCCCGAGTCGGGATTAGACGAATGGAACATTTACCTAATTAACCTCAAGGAGGTTGAAATCGTCAATGTATTGGTGGCTTCGCGAGGATACGGGGTGATAAAGAAAGAGAAGGTTGAGACCTCGCAACTTCGCCATCATGTCGAAGCAATTCCGCCTCAAAGCTACGCGAAGATTGAGCCGATTATGGACGACCTATTTGCTTTGAACAATCAATATTGGGTGAGTTTTTACATCGAGCGTGAAATATTCGACAAGAAATACGTTTTCCTAGCGGAGTCTATCCAAAAAGAGAACACCACTGAAATTCCCTTGATGGGACAAAAAGGAGTTTTACTGAAATGATACTCGACATCTGTATTCTTCTGCCCGTTTTATGGGGAATGTTCAAAGGGTTCAAACGCGGCTTGATCATTGAGCTTTGCACGCTGATGGCGTTGATTCTAGGGGTTTATGGAGCAGCCACCTTTGGAGAAATGGGCAGCGAATACCTGCGCGAAACGTTCAATACTGACCCGAGAGTGAGCGGGGTTTTGGGATTCGCACTTCTCTTCATCATCATCGTTGTGTTGGTCTTCATTTTTGGAAAAATTCTAGAAGGCCTCATCAAACTTGTGGCTCTTGGCTTGGTCAACAAACTCTTCGGGCTTCTTTTCGGCGGATTAAAGTTTCTCCTTATTCTGGGCGGACTCCTTTACTTAATTGATGGTTTCCCGCTTACGGAAGACTTAATTCCTGCCAAAGAAAAAGCCGACTCACATCTATATGAGCCGGCTTCTGAATTGCTTCCTTCTATCTATCCAGTTTTGTCCCATACCAAATGGAAAGATCAACTTGAAGATACCCTCGATGACATCAAGGAGGGAATTGATTTTAATTAGAGCCTGTCTACAAAGTCCATTATCTGCATTCCACTTGTTTTAAAAACACTCATTGACGACAGTCAACTCCTTGGTTTCTAAAACTACGTGCGCCTTGCTAATGAACTTTTTTAATCAGACTCTTGAGTGTCTCCACAGATTCTAATTAGTCCTTAATCGCCGCGATACCAGGCAAGGTCTTCCCTTCCAAGTATTCCAGCATTGCTCCACCACCAGTGGATACATAGCTCACCTCATCGCTCAATCCAAACTTGTTGATGGCAGCCACAGAGTCTCCACCTCCTATGAGTGTGAAAGCTCCGTTCTTAGTAGCTTCCGCCAAGGCTTTAGCAACCTGAACGGTTCCTTTGGCAAAGTTTTCCATCTCAAAAACACCCATTGGCCCATTCCAAAGAATAACCTTGGAGCGTTTGATCAGCTCGCAAAAAGTCTCGATTGTTTTGGGCCCAATATCCAGCCCCATCCATCCATCGGGAATTTCGGTAGTTGGACATACATCAGTGCTTGCGTCGTTTCGAAATTCGTCGGCAATCAGGGTATCTGATGGAATGTGAATGTTCACATTCTTTTCAGCTGCTCGTTTGTAAAGGTTTTTAGCTGTTTCCAAAAACTCCTCTTCGTAAAGCGAGTCTCCGATCTTTCCACCCTTGGCCTTAGCCATCGTATATGCCATTCCCCCGCCGATGATGATGTCATTCACCTTATCGAGAAGATTCTCAACTACAGTAATCTTGGTGCTGATTTTGGCTCCGCCAATGATTGCTAAGACGGGTTTATTTTCGCTGTAAAGCGCGCGATCCATGTTCTCAATTTCATTTTGAAGCAGAAGTCCAAACATCTTATCAGTTGGGAAAAACTTGGCCACGGTAGTTGTGGAGGCGTGAGCTCTGTGAGCTGTTCCAAAAGCATCGTTGACAAAGCAATCGCCATGCCCGGCTAATTGGCCAGCAAAAAATTCATCGCCCTCCGTTTCTTCTTTGTGAAACCTCAGGTTTTCCAAAAGCAACACTTGACCAGCTTTCAAATTTGACGATTGAGTTTTGGCCTCCTCGCCAATACAGTCTGAAGAGAACTCGACGTCTTTTCCCAACTTCTCTTTCAGGGTTCCAATAATGTGCTTCAAAGAAAACTTCTCATTCGCTTCTCCTTTCGGTCTTCCTAAGTGAGACATAAGAACCACGGAACCTCCTCCATCTAAAACCTTATGAATAGTAGGCAATGCCGCCTCAATTCTGGTAGCATCAGTCACTTCCATTTTTTCGTTTAGTGGCACATTGAAGTCCACGCGAATCAAGGCTCTCTTCTCTTTAAAATCGTAGTCGTCTATTCGAATCATTTGAATTGGCTTTGCCGCAAAAATAAGAATCTTCGCTATTCGATGAGTCGATAAGAGGTATGAATATTTCTACCTTTGATCACCTTAAGAAACTGAAGTGTATTTTAAAGATATCGTAGGACATAATGACTTGAAAAACGCCTTGACCCAAATGGTCAAAGACGATCATGTCAGTCATGCTCTTATGTTTGCGGGTCACGAGGGAAGCGGAAATCTAGCCTTGGCCGTTGCTTTTTCAGCCTACTTGCTTTGCAAAAACAGAGGCCCTGATGAAAGATGTGGTGAATGCCTCAATTGCAAGCAGCTCGATCAGTTGGGCCATCCTGATTTGCACTTTTCTTTTCCTTTTGTGAAGAAGGAGAAGATTGAGGTTTCTGAAAGTTTTCAGCGCGATTTCAAAAATCAGGTGAAGAAGAACCCTTACCTCTCTTTGAAAGATTGGGAAATTGAGATTGCAGGAGAAAATAAACAATCGATCATCACCGCGAAGGAAAGCGCCGCAATCGTAAAAAAGCTGTCGCTTAAATCATTTGCTGGAGGCTACAAAGTCATGATCATTTGGATGCCAGAAAAGTTAAATCTGGCCGCTGAGAATAAACTGCTCAAGACCCTAGAAGAACCAACACCGAGAACGCTGATCATTCTAGTTCCAGCAAAAGCGGAAGCCTTACTTCCAACGATTATTTCACGCACTCAGATGGTAAAATGCCGACCATTGAGAGATGAAGAAGTTCGTGCGGGATTAATGCAAAAGTTTGGTGTCTCTTCTGAAGTGGCTGATAAAGCGGCTCAAATGGCCGAGGGTAATTTTAACTTAGCCCTGAAAACAGCAAAAGATCCCGACGCAGAAAACATTTACTTCACTCTATTTCGCGACTGGATGCGAACATGTGTGTCGCCTAAAAATCACGACATCGTAGAGGTAACAGAAAAGATCGCTGCTCTAAGTCGAGATCAACAAGGTTATTTCTTGGAATACTGCCTCAGCTTTCTTCACGAGGCCATTATGTATGCGTATCTAGGTAAAGACAAAGCGCGATACGCAGGGGCCTCTGCTGAATTTGCAGAAAAATTCGCTCCCTACATGGCAGGCAAGGATCTAGGAGCATTCCATGATACCTTGAGCAAGGGGCACAGACTGGTAGAACGGAACGCGAATCCTCGATTGCTATACATGAAACTAAGCGCTGAAATGATTCGCATCTTCATGGGCAAAAGGCCAGAACCGATTTCTTAACTTTGAAAAAAAGAATAGCACGCTAATGGGATGTGAGACTTGTACGAATGGAAGTAACGGAACACCGGCAGGATGCAAGAATAATGGAACTTGTTCTAGCGGTGGGTGCAGTAAGTTAGCCGTATATGATTGGCTAAGTAACATGGAGCTTCCTGGCAACATGAAGCGTTTCGCTTACGTGGAGGTACGATTCAAGAGCAGCCGAAAAGACTTTTATGAGAACACCTCATCGCTCAGCCTAAATCCAGGAGACTGTATAATTGTAGAAGGAAGCCCAGGATACGATGTGGGTGTTGTTTCTGCCGAAGGTGAATTAGCGCGCCTTCAGATGGACAAGAAAAAATTGAGCAAAAATACGCGCGATATCAAGCGAATTTTGCGCAAAGCTACCACAGATGATCTCACTCTTTGGCGAGAGGCCAGATCCCTTGAAGCCGACGCCATGTTTCAAGCTCGAGGAGTCTCTTCCTCGCTAGGACTAGAAATGAAGATCTCCGATGTAGAGTATCAAGGTGATAAAACCAAAGCGACATTCTATTACACCGCCGATGGAAGGGTAGATTTTCGGGAGTTGATTCGAAAGTTTGCGGAAACTTTCCGCGTGCGAATTGAGATGAAGCAAATCGGTGCCCGACAAGAAGCTGCGCGACTTGGGGGTATTGGATCTTGCGGTAGAGAACTTTGCTGCAGCACGTGGCTCACTGATTTCAGATCGGTTTCTACTAGTGCCGCTCGTTACCAACAGCTTTCTTTAAACACGCAAAAACTCGCGGGTCAATGTGGGAAATTGAAGTGCTGCCTCAATTTTGAACTCGATTCTTACCTCGATGCAATAAAGCATTTGCCCAAAAGCAATATAAAGCTTAGAACGAAAAAAGGAATAGCCTTTCACATCAAGACGGATATTTTCAAAGGCATCATGTGGTATGTCTACGAAGAGGGAACAGCCAATGGCCCAATTCCTATAGCCGCAGAAAGGGTGAAGGAGATCATTGCGATGAATGAGGAGAAGCAATTTCCTGAAGATCTCAAGGGTTTTGTGGAAATCGAGGTGCCAAAAGATGAAGCCTACTCGAATGTGGTAGGTCAAGACAGTCTGACGCGTTTCGATCAAAAAAGAACTAAGCGCAAAAAAAGAAGAAAGCCCAGCGGAAACAAGCCTCCACAGGCCAATACGAAAAGTGACGGAAGACCTAATTCTGGCAACAAACCTCAGTCGAACAGTAAAGGTCCTCGAAGCAGTAAACCGCAAACCGCTGCAAAACCAAAAACAGGAGGTCGCAGACCTTCTGCCAACGAAGGGCCTAGTAACAAAAAGTAATGCAAAAATTTTCTTTTGGATGTTTTCTCGTCGCGGCCTTTTTGCTGGCCTCATGTGCCGATGAAAACCGAGTGTTTGAAGAAAATGTGGAAATCCCCAACGAGAAATGGACGGTTTCCGAAAAAGCCATTTTAGAGGCTGAAATCAACGACACCCTTAGCAGCCACAACTTTTTAATAAACGTTCGCAATACAGAGCGCTACCCCTATCGAAATCTTTACCTTTTCGTTAAAACCATCTTTCCCAACGGAAAATCGAGCAAGGATACTGTCGGGATCGTTTTGGCGGATGCCACGGGCCGTTGGATTGGAAATGGTGGCGGCTATTTGAATAGCAGCAGCCATCTATCCAATACGATCATGTATCAGTACAATCGGAGGTTTCCGCTTTCTGGCACATACCGATTTGAAATAGAACAGGCCATGAGGACTGACACTCTTGTGGGGATAAAAAATATCGGTTTACGCATCGAGAAGACCGACAAATAAGATCTTTAGACAAGGTTATAATTTGAATTGCGTTTTAACCCGAAATAAAATCTGATGGCAGAGACTCACCTGGAAAATAAAAAAGTACGGAAACGTGCGGTGTTTTTACTTTGGTTCCTCGGGCTTTCGCCAATTATTGTTTTGGCCGCCCTCCTTTACTTTGCGACCAATAGCGACCTACCCGATACCAAGGCTTTGGCCAATCCAAAAACGAATTTAGCTACACAGGTTCTTTCTGCTGATGGCGAAATTCTAGGACGTTTTTATTTAGAAAATCGAACAAATGCTGACTTTGAAGAGCTCTCTCCTGCTTTAGTCCAGGCCCTCATTGCCACCGAAGACGAGCGGTTTTACGACCATTCGGGAATAGATCTAAAAGGAACGGCCCGTGCAGGAGCTTATCTCGGATCGAAAGGTGGTGCAAGTACCATCACCCAGCAGCTTGCCAAGATGCTTTTTACCGAACAGCCGGGAAATGGATTAAAGCGCGTATTCCAGAAGTTTCAAGAATGGATCATAGCAGTAGAGCTTGAGAAGCAGTACACTAAGCAAGAAATTCTAACTCTTTACCTGAACAAATTCGACTGGATCAATCAGGCCGTTGGAATTCGTTCAGCAGCGAACGTTTATTTCGACAGTACTCCAGACTCCCTGCACATAGAAGAAGCGGCAATGCTCGTGGGAATGGCAAAAAACCCAGCTCTTTACAACCCGTTACGTCGTCCTGAAAAAACGCTCGCGAGAAGGAATGTCGTCTTGGGGCAAATGGTTCGCAATGACTTCTTAACTCAGGACCAGTGCGATTCTCTTTCTGTTCTCCCCCTTAATTTGGATGTTCAAAGTATCAATCACCAAGAAGGTCTAGCGCCATACTTCCGTGAAATTTTACGAGGTGAATTGAAGCAGCTATTGGCTAAAAAAGACGCCCAAGGCAACTTGGTTTACGCAAAAGCAAATGGATCACCATACAGCATCTATCGCGATGGCTTAAGAATCTACACGACGATCGATTCGAGGATGCAAGGGTATGCAGAAGAAGCGGTAGAAAAGCACCTGGGTGGGGAGCTTCAAGATGATTTTTGGAACGATGTAGCCAAATACAGAAATCCACCTTTCTCAAATGATTTGACATCAGATGAGATCCAAAAGATTGAGAGATCTGCCATGAGGAGAACCCAGCGCTACCGAATCATGAGCGGAAAGGAATGTCCGAATTGCCACAGACGCGTCAAAATTAAAGAAACAGAAATTGAAGGGCACGCTCACTTCTACTGTACTTCCGAGGATTGTGAAGAGCAATGGAAAACGGTTCCAAAAGACAGTATTGAAGTCATTTTTAGAACTAAAGAGTTCCCGATGAAAGTGTTTTCCTGGCAAGGAGAAATTGACACCTTACTGACTCCTATGGATAGCATCCGTTACTACAAAAGTATTTTGCAAACAGGGGTGGTCAGTATTGATCCAAAAACGGGGTTTGTCAAGGCTTGGGTAGGAGGAAATAACTACAAGCATTTTCAATACGATCATGTGAAGCAAGGGAAACGACAAGTGGGGTCTACGTTTAAGCCCTTTGTTTACGCCACAGCTATTCGAGAAGGATATTCGCCTTGTTATGAAATCCCGAAAGTACCCACGACATTTCGTAAAGGAACTTTCAATCTATTGGAAGATTACACCCCACACGACCCAGGTAGAGACTACGGCTATTTGGTCTCTTTGAAATGGGGCCTCGCTAATTCCGTGAACACTGTTACAGCCTGGGTTATGAAGCAGTTCGGGCCTGAAGCTGTCATTAAACTAGCCCGCGACTTAGGTATTGAAAGCGAGATGAAACCAGTAGTCTCCCAGTGCTTTGGTGTAGCTGACCTTTCATTGATGGAAATCACCTCGGCCAATGCCACATTTGCCAATATGGGCGTTCACATCAAGCCCATCTACATCATGCGAATTGAAGACAAAAACGGCAAAACAGTCTACAGCATGGAACCTGAAACAAACGAGGCACTGGATGAGAAAACCGCCTATACGATGTTGAGCCTTATGCAAGGAACCGTGGACGGTGTCTACAATGAGCACGAAGGCAGGAGCATGGGTACGGCCATTCGATTGAAATTTGATCTCCCAAACCGTGAATACGATGGCTTTGATCGAGATCTAAAAATTGCCGGTAAAACGGGTACTACTCAAAATCAATCTGATGGTTGGTTTATTGGCTTAACTCCTGATTTAGTGACTGGAGTTTGGGTGGGTGCAGAGGACCGTAGTGTCCATTTCCGGACATTGCAGCTTGGGATGGGAACGAATATGGCATTGCCCATTTGGGGATATTACATGAAGGATGTGTATGCCGACGAAAGTCTGAATATTTCTCAAGGAGACTTCGACAAGCCGGAAGGATTGGACATTGAACTCGATTGCGAAAATTTCGCTCGAAAGCAGAATATTTTTGATTCGTCAGAAGGTTTATCTTGGTAAGTAAATTTGAAATCTCATGAATAAAGTGGTTAAAGATGTGGAGGCGGCCATAGCAGGTATTGCTTCAGATATGACTATTATGCTCGGTGGCTTTGGCCTTTGTGGCATTCCAGAAAACTGCATCGGAGCGCTCGCTGAGACCTCCATAAGCGGACTCACGTGCATCTCAAATAATGCTGGTGTAGATGATTTCGGGCTGGGACTTCTCTTGAAGAAAAAGCAAATCAAGAAAATGATCTCTTCATATGTAGGAGAAAACAAGGAGTTTGAACGGCAAATGCTCAGCGGCGAATTAGACGTAGAGTTGATCCCGCAAGGAACACTCGCGGAAAGGTGCAGAGCAACAGGAGCTGGAATCCCGGCATTTTTTACCCCCGCAGGATACGGAACTGAGGTGGCCGAAGGAAAAGAGGTTCGCGAGTTTAATGGCAAAATGCACATTCTCGAACATAGCTTCGATCCTGATTTTGCCATTGTAAAAGCTTGGAAAGGAGACACTGAGGGAAACCTAATCTTCAAAGCTACCGCTCGAAACTTTAATCCAATGATGGCTATGGCGGGAAAGATCACCATAGCCGAAGTGGAGGAGTTAGTGCCTGCTGGCGAATTGGATCCCAATGAAATTCACACTCCAGGAATTTTCGTTCAACGCATTTTTCAAGGTGAGAAATTTGAGAAGAGGATTGAGCAACGAACAGTAAGACCAAAATCCAACTAATTCAATCACGACAATTTAACTGACCATGGCTCTCGATAAAATCGGTATTGCAAAACGAATCGCTCAAGAACTGGAAGATGGCTACTACGTAAATCTGGGGATTGGAATCCCTACGCTCGTGGCAAACTATGTTCCCGAAGGTATTACGGTTGAATTCCAATCAGAAAACGGAGTATTAGGTATGGGCCCTTTTCCCATAGAGGGAGAAGAAGATGCTGATTTAATCAATGCAGGAAAGCAAACGATTACGGCTCAAAAAGGGGCGTCTTTCTTTGACTCTGCGACCAGTTTCGCCATGATTCGAGGCCAGCATGTTCAACTCACTGTGCTCGGTGCTATGGAGGTTTCTGAAAACGGAGACATAGCCAACTGGAAAATCCCTGGTAAACTAGTGAAGGGAATGGGCGGTGCTATGGATCTAGTGGCTTCCGCCGAAAACATCATCGTAGCTATGACCCATACGAACAAGGCTGGTCAAAGCAAACTCCTAAAAGAATGTTCACTTCCCCTAACTGGAGTGAAGTGCGTGAAGAGAATTGTCACTGATCTGGCAGTTTTGGATATTCATCCCGAAGGTGGTTTTATTTTGCGAGAACTGGCTCCGGGAGTAACTGTAGAAGAGGTGCAAGAAAAAACTGAAGGGAAGCTTATTGTCGCTTCGGATTTGAGGGTTATTAGTTAGAGCTGATCTGGAGCTCAACCCATATCTGGAATAGAATCAATCAATGATTTGGTGTAATCTGAAGCTGGCGAAGCGTAAATCGCTTCAGACTCTCCGATCTCCTCAATCTTTCCGTTTCTCATTACGACAATTCGATCTGCCATATATTTCACCACAGACAGGTCATGTGAGATGAATATATAGGTCAAATTCAATTCGTCTTTTAGATCATTCAGCAGGTTTAGCACCTTGGCTTGAACTGACACATCCAGAGCAGAAACACTCTCGTCACAGATTATAAATTCAGGCTCGACCATGAGAGTTCGAGCAATACATATGCGCTGCCGCTGACCACCAGAAAACTGATGAGGGTATTTCTGAGCCGCTGTAGACGGCAAACCCACTTTATCTAGGATACTATATACCCTCTTGCTCCTCTCAGATCTCGACTTAACCAACCCATGTACCATCAGCGGTTCTGAAAGAGCTTCTTCAACGGTTTTCCCTGGATTAAGAGAAGAGTATGGATCTTGAAAAATAATCTGAATCTTTCTACGAAAACGAGAAGGGAATTTGATTCCCCCTCCGGCAATTTGAACACCTTCAAAAACCACATTTCCCATATGCGCTTCTTGCAACCCTACCAGCGCTCTCCCAAGCGTGCTCTTGCCGCATCCCGATTCGCCAACGAGGCCTAGGGTTTCTCCATGCTTCACTTCAAAGCTCACATTATCGACAGCCTTTAGGTAGGCTGGAGTATTTTTTCCAGACTGCTTCAAAGGAAAATGAACTCCGAGATTATTTACTCTAAGTACCAATTCTTGAGAGGCCGATTCGCGTTTTTGAGGAACCACCCTTTTTTCGTTGACTTCTAGAAAATCGGAAACAACAGGCAGACGCACAGGGTTATTATTCAATTTGGGTCTGCAGGCGAGAAGTGCTTTAGTGTATGGTTCATTTGGTGATGTCAACAACTCACTGACACTCCCTTCTTCAACTACTTCGCCTTGGTACATGACCAAAACTCGATCAGCTATCTCACTGACAACCCCCAAATCGTGGGTAATAAAAATCAATCCGGTATTGTTCTCAGCACAAAGCTCCCTGAGCAATTCCAAAATCCGCTTCTGGACGGTTACGTCCAAAGCAGTAGTTGGCTCGTCTGCTATGATCAATTCAGGCTCACAAGCCACTGCCATCGCAATCATTACCCGCTGCTTCTGTCCGCCCGATATTTGATGCGGATAGCTGTTGAATAGCTCTTCTGGACGAGGCAATTCTACTCGTTCGAAAAGATCGATTACAGATTTGTGCGCTTCCTTTTTTGAGCATTTCTTGTGCAGTCGAATTATCTCCGCCACCTGATCACCGCACCTTTGAACAGGATTGAGCGAAGTCATTGGTTCTTGGAAAATCATCGAAATTCTATTCCCTCGAATCTTTTGAAAATCTCTCTCTGACTTTAAATGCAGTAAATCCACTCTTTTGTCACCGCCACCAAAAAGGACTTCTCCTTTTTGGACTTTTGCATTCGAAGGCAATAAACCCATTATAGCTAAGGAAGTTAGACTTTTTCCAGAACCCGACTCACCAACAATACCAAGCGTTTCTCCCTTATTAAGGGAGAGGTTTATGCCGTTAAGAACAATCGTAAAATTTCGATCTTCATCGGGAAAGGCCACTTCCAGATTTCGAATATCGAGAAGCGTGTCAGTATTCGTCATCTAATGGCTCGAGATAATTGAGGCTGATAAATTTTTTCCTTTGGTTGTTTTGCTCTTGGCTTAGCGTAATTTCTACGGTGCTGTTAGACTGACTAAAAGTGGTCCAGCGCCTAGAGGTAAGAATGCTTTCATACTCTCCAAAAGGAGCGGTAAGCCTGGTTGACCAATTTTCTGTGATCGAATTAGATAAGGTATCATCATTGGTAAAAACATCCACCTGAACTTCAAATAATCCATACGTGTCGAAGGCTAAATATGCATTGAGCATAACGGTATCATCTAAAAGCACTACTTCTTCATGGTACTCAATGGTGCTGTCGTTTGAAACAACAGGGATCCATTTTTCAGCAGCCAAGACACTATCTGGTAGGCACCCCAATGTATAACCCCGAAAGAATCCCGAATTCTCAATGAGAATCTCCTCTTGGTCGACTTCCTCTTTCTCTTCTACCTGTGCACATGATATCAGCACGAGTGTAAGGAGAAGAAAGCTATACCGTTTCAATGTAGTCATCGTGAATGATTTCCATATTTCTAAATCGCTGCATTAATCGTGCAACTGTTACTGTATCTTTTTCGCAATAGACTCGAATTCGCTCCTCGTCATCTTCTTCCCAAAACACCCGTCCGACATCAGCGCCAGAGATGTCTCCTTTGGGTGTAGGCACATTGAAGAGCTTGGCCAAGAGGTTCAATGAAGTAAAGTGCTTATAGTCTCCGAATTTCCATAAATCCATGGTGTCTAGGTGCTTCACTTCCCACGGCTTTTTACCAGCTAAATTGACAAGCTTGGGTAGGTTGAGTCCGTTAATCAAAGATCGTCGGGCAATGTACGGTATATCGAATTCCTTGGAATTATGACCACATAAAAACTTTTCGCCGCCGCGATCAAATCTATTCAGCATTTCGAGAAATTCGCCTAGGAGCACTTTTTCGTCTTTACCATAATAGCTGGTCACTCTCAATTTCTGCTCACTTTCCGATTGATAAAACAACGCTGTAGAGATGCAAATGATCTTCCCGAACTCTGCGTAAATACCAGCTCTCTCGTAAAGTTCACTAGCAGTTTTTGATTCTCGTTCTTGCAAAAACCTCGTCTTGACTGACCAGAGTTCTTGCCATGACGAATCGAGTTCATCAAAATTATAAACGGCTGGAACCGTCTCAATATCCAAAAAAAGGACGTTTTCAAGGTGTATTTCAGTTAGCATCTGTCTAAATTAAGACTTTTGTGAAAACACCCTATCAATAGCTAACTTTGTTGAATGGATTTTGAATTCGAAAATAGATGGAGAGAAGTCATTTCTCAATTGGAGGATAGCTTCGGCGAGGAAATTGACTTGGAGGCAATCCTTTTCTTGATTGGAATACAAGAGCTGGGAAAAGGAGTAGAAAAATTCTCTAAAGATGAGAAGCTCAATTTAATGCACATTGCTATTTGCACAGTTCTTGAGCCATTTGGCTACTACGATTTTTCGCATTTAGATAAAGAGGGATGGCCGCATTTCGAAAAGGTTAAGGACCTGCCTTATCTTTCTGATACGGAGCAAAAGGAGCTTATGAGAAAAGCGGTGGTTGAATACTTTGAAAAAGAGGGGTTGTTTAAGAACCCAGAACAAACGTTTTAGAAGTAGTCTCTTCTTCAACTACTTTCATAATCCCATTCACAAAAGAAGTGCTGTCAGGGGTTTCAAAGGTTATTTCTACATCGAGTATGGCAAATCCGCTTTGACCTGGTTCGTATTGTTCCGTATAGTCAAATTCAGCTACTCCATTTGAATTTGTAAACTGGGTTCGATCAATTGCGATATCTCCCACCTGATCGTCATCAATCGTTCCTTGCCCAAACATTCTCACCTCCGCCCCAGGAACTCTCGATCCTTCTGGTGTTACAACAATAATTTCAGCGATAGTGTCCTCTTCTGGGTTACATGACATGGTAACAATGCCTAAGAGTACAATGGTAAATAAGTATGTAAGACGGGTTTTCATCTGTTCTTTGTTATTTTCGCGGATAACCACGATAGTCAAATGTATGAATTTTATAAATAGAGATAAACTTTTAAGCGGTTACCTCTTGCCAATTATAGTAATGGCAACCTGCCTTTTGAGTCTTTCTTTTGTGCTTGACAAAAACGCAAAAAAGGAGGAAATGGTTATCATTTCGACTAAATATGGCGACATGGTAGTGCGGCTTTACGATGATGCGCCTCTTCACAAAGAAAATTTTCTGAAGCTCGCGAAGGATGGTTTCTATGATGGGTTGCTATTTCATCGAGTGATCCAATCCTTTATGATTCAGGGGGGAGATCCCAATTCTCGTGGTGCCGAAAAAGGAGTCGCTTTGGGAACCGGCGGTCCAGGTTATACTATTCCAGCAGAATTCAATCCACATTACATTCACAAGAAAGGGGCCCTCTCTGCCGCAAGGCAAGGCGATGCGGTAAATCCTGAAAGGGAATCATCTGGATCTCAGTTTTACATCGTGCAAGGAAAGACCGTTGAAGAAAATACTCTAATGAGAATGGCAGCACAGAAAAAGCCAAAACCAGGTGAGGAAGCTTTTTCATATACCGAGGAACAAAAGAACTTTTACGCTGAAATCGGTGGCACGCCTCACTTAGATGGTCAATACACTGTGTTTGGCGAAGTGATTGAGGGTTTGAACATAATAGATTCTATTGCCACAGTAAAAGCTGACGGTCGAAATAGACCGATAGAAAACATTACGATGTCAATGAAAATCACGAAGAGGAAATGGCAATAGAAACAGAAAAGGTTCTCAGCGAGATTTCTTCATTCTCAGCATCTACCATAGAGGAGTTAGAAGCCTTTCGCATAAAGTATTTAGGTAAGAAAGGTATCGTAAAGGACTTGTCCTCGAAAATAAAAGACATTGCCCCTGAAGAGAGAAAAGCTTTTGGACAGTCTCTGAATCAAGTAAAAACTGCTGTA
>Ga0222653_1000370_pt1 | contig 27417 bp, 31 predicted proteins | sample AntAcemetagen419_FD_179856 | JGI IMG/M metagenome (GOLD analysis project Ga0222653, IMG submission 179856) | Saline water microbial communities from Ace Lake, Antarctica - #419 | ecosystem: Environmental > Aquatic > Non-marine Saline and Alkaline > Saline | place: Antarctica: Ace Lake...
AGATAAAGAAGCAGAAGATAAAGAAGCAAAAGAAAAAGAAGAAGCAAAAGAAGCAAAAGAAGCAGATAAAGAAGCAGAAGATAAAGAAGCAAAAGAAAAAGAAGAAGCAAAAGAAGCAGAAGAAAAAGAAGCAAAAGAAGCAAAAGAAGCAAAAGAAAAAGAAGATAAAGAAGCAGAAGAAAAAGAAGAAGCAAAAGAAGAAAAAGAAGCAGAAGATAAAGCAAAAGAAGCAAAAGCAAAAGCAGAAGAAGAAAAAGAAGCAGAAGAAGCAAAAGCACTAAAAGACATTCAAGGAGGCGGTTTTTCTTCTTCTTCTTCTCCCCAAAATTTAATGAATGAACTAAACTATGAAGTACACATTTCATTATTTATTCAAAAAATTATGAAGATGTTAATATTTAGGTATTTGGTTCATATTAAACAAGAATTAACTTATAAAGAGTATTTATTTGAGGCATTTGTTAATATGGTTGTGTTTTGTGTTCTTAACACAGGTAATGATATATCTTTCACTTGTTATATACTTGATCAAATGATAACATACATAGTTTTATTATTATATTTGAAATTTGTAGATAAAGAAGGATTAGATATTAATGAAAATTACGTATCTGCAATCATACTTGTACCTTATTATTTAGTTTTATTTTGAGAAGAAAAAAACAATTATTATAATATTAATTAAAGATTGATAACTAATATATAGTTTATAAAAAGGTTTCTTAAAAAAAATGGATAATAACTATACAAAGCTAGTACAAAAATACAAAAAGACATTTAATGAATCGAGTTATCTAAATGTATTAGATAACGATTTAGCATATGAATTAAACGACAACAAAGCGTTATCTGATCATCAGTCACATTTCTTAAATAATCATTCGTTCTTGAAGGATAAATTGATGATTAAAGTTGAAGATAATATGTTAGAGAATCACATTAGAGAAATTTGGTCTTTACTCGATGATACCAAAAAAATAAAAGTATACAATAAGTTGATGAAAGAATTAAATAAATTTACTATTGATTAGAGAAGAGAGACCGTCTTGTTTTCTTAAATTTATAATAGTTATCATCACCACAAGTCACTCTACAGCAGGGACATGTCATATTTTCTGAGTTATTATCAAACCATTTTTTTATACATTTTGTATGAAACATATGATTACATTCATATAACTTACCAGCATTATCTTCGTTCATTTTTTCTTGACAAATAGCACATTCAACTTCATCTAAAACAGTTTGAGAAGTTTTAGATGGTTCGAAAGTTGTATTATTATCTATATAACATATTGAATTTCTATAGGTTTGGTTTGCAGACCAATGAACGTTTATTTCTAATTTATGTTGTTTAATTAATTTTTTCAAGAATAAAATTTTAGCGTTAAGTTCAATTTCACATTCATGATGGAATCGTTTTTTAACAATAAGTTGATTTTTGATTTGAATAGGTTTTTCTGTTTCCAATACATTTGGATATTCAATATTACAGTTACTGTTTGCTTCAATAGCATTAACAACATAGATATATTCATCATGATTGTTGCTTATTTTAGATGGTTCAATACGTTTAAGATACATAACTGTTGCTGTTCTATCATTAACACATAAATCCATTATTTTTTTTCGATGTGGTAATAATCCACACGTAAAATAATGATCACCATTTGAAAGTTTGTAACAAATTTTATGACGATTTAGACATTTCTTCTTTGATTTTGTTAAACAACAACATTTGTTTTCTGTTTTTAATATAGTTTTTTTGTAAGTCGACCCAACAGTTAGTCCATCAACCATATGAACCACAACAATATTTGCAAAGTCTTCGTCATCATCATCATAAGGATACATTTCTTTTTTATAAATAAATCTCTTTTTTTTACAAACAAATTATATTTATTTAAATATCAAATTTTAAATAATATTAATTTAATATATAAATAAATATAGTTTTTGTTTATGAAAAATGGAAACTGTTGTATAAATAAAAAATTGACATTTGAATCTAAACAAGATATTGTAGTATGTAGCAATTGTGGGAAAGTTCATGAAGAACAATCATTTATTCATTCTAAAAAAGGTACATTTGTAGAATATTCTAGAAAGTTTTCACTTACAGAAATCATGAGTAAAATTCATAATATTATGAATATTTGTTTAGAATTATTAGATATTGATTCAAATAAAATCAAAATCATAAAAAGAAAAATGATATTCATACTAAAAACTAATAAACTATTAATAAAATCTAAGAATATTGATTCTGTTATCTTCGTTCTATTTATGTATGCTTTAAAAGAGTTGAAAATAGATATCAACAAAACACTTATTGTAAACAAAATTAAAAAAGCAAGCATTATTTCAAATTTTAACAATTTGAAAATATGAAAAAAATTATATCCGAAAAGTGGTATTTAAAAAAAACAATCATATAAAATAAATGGTTCTTCAGACAACCGGATTAAAACGATGTAATTTTGACAAATATTACACAAAATATTACAAAAACTTCCTAAATCGATGAAACTTTTAAGTTTGTGCTAAATATGAAATTTCTTGTGTCATTACAGAGTGTTTCGAAACATCTGCTAAATGTACTCTATTTGTTTTTTTAACATTAATTTCGTAAGATTCGATAGATTTTCTTATGTCGTCAATTGTATATTTGAAAATTCTTTTAATTACTTCACTCAAAGAGTTGGGTGCATATAATCCACCATCAATTTTTTCTATTAAATATGCTCTTGGTTTGTTGATTAAAGATTTATTGATAACTTCTTTCACTTGATTTGTTAAATAAACATCATACGGTTTGTATATACCACTTGTTTTATATTTATTCATTAACAATCTCCCTGTAGAAGTATTATAAAAGTTAGCTACATCATTCATGTCATCATCTTTATCAACTAGTAAAATCTTTATAAAGTAGTTTCTTGGATTTATATGAATTATATTGTTTTCATTATACAATGCGTGTGTATACATTACTGATATTAAATGTTTATGTGACGCATATTCTTTTTTACACAATATTGCTTCAGTCTCAAAAATACTTTTGTATATTTTTTCGTATGTAAAATCTTCTCTTCTATCTTCAAGTTGTTTAACAGTCTGTATATTCTTGTATTTTTCAAATTTAGTTTTAATTAAATCAAATGTATTTTTTTGGGGAATATCTAGTAATTTCTGATTTTTACTAAGTATATATAACATGAAAGCAAGGTAAGAAGTGGGATCTTTATATTTCTTTATTACAGATTCGATTAAGTGTTCTGTATCTAAGAATATATCAGAAAATTGTTCGTTTTGTATTTCCAATAGTTCCATTAAAGCATTAACTCTTGATTTGTAATTTTTTAAAGTGATTTCATTTTCAACAACCTTATCTAACAATGCGAACGCTTCACTTTTTGTAAAAACATTATTTGATATAGAGACATTCGAACTTTCCATTGGTTTAGTATGGTTTATGAATGGTTGTAGTAATACTAACTCATCTTTGGTCCAATTATAAGATGCGATTACTTTTTCACTTACTGTTTTCCTGTGACCAAGTTTTAAATTTCTCAAAAATCTTCGTTTTTTCCTTTCATTATCATCCATAATTACTTTTTACAATATATAAATACAAATTATAAAAAATAATAATATTTTCTTTCAAATTTTTATCTAAATAGTTTAAAGTCATCTTTTATAAATATTATTAAAGATTATATTAAAAATGTATTGGAGCCAAGTTCAAGTAGATGATGAATATAATACACCGAAAGAGTTGTGGGAAAATCTTAAAGAGTTTTTACCCAAAAAAGATGTCGTTGTATGGGAAGCCTTTTATGGAAACGGTCACTCTGGAACTGTATTGAGTGATTTGGGTTGTACTGTTATACAAAGTAATGTTGATTTTTTTGAAATGAATGAAACTATAGTGAGTAAGATGGATATGATAATTTCTAATGTACCATTCTCTAAGAAAAAAGAAGTTTTAGTTAAATTAAAAGAATTGGATAAACCATTTATTATTATAATGCCTATGTCAACATTATTTACTCAATATCTTCGAGAAACCTTTGGAAATAAATTACAATTAATTATTCCACAAAAAAGAATGCACTTTATGAAAAATGGTGTCGTCCTTAAAAGAACTTCGTTTGATTGTTGTTATTTTTGCTACAAACAAAATCTTGAAAAGGATATCATTTGGCTATAAAAGAAATCTATTTAAGTGATACATACAATAATTAAATTAGTTATTAAAAAATGAATAAGGAGATTCTTAAACATCTCACTCATAAACAACAAATGCTATACACAGTAATGCATATGGATCAAAATCTTTTAAGAAACATTCCTATTAACCCCGATATTTCATATACTGAAAATGTGATTACTAAAATGTTTAAAGAGAAAGTACTGACTTCGATGTTTCTTAAAAAAAATGGAGATTTAGTTGTTATTTAAATTATTATTATTTTTAACACTTTCTTGATTGCTTGGTTTGTGTATTCAATACATAACCTTTAGGCATTTCTATGTTATTATAAAAACAATTTCTTGATGCAACAATTTCATTTCTAGTAAAACTTTGATTACAATAGTTAGAGTTAGATTCTAAAGTTTCCCAAATATGGTCGTTCAAACCTTCATGATCATACTCAAAATATGTTTCGCAATTCAAATTATGTGCTTCTTCTTCAATTATACTTGCTTCTTTACTAAATATAGAAGCTTTATTATGTAATGATTTAGATAATTCTTTTTTATTATTTGCTAAAGTAGTTAAATTTATAGCTTTATCGATTCTATCTTTGTTTTTCAACTCAGACTCTTCTAAACTATAACAATTCTCTATCAAACATTCATTTTCTTCGTTTATATCATTTGTGTACTTTTGTGAAGTGTTATTATTTAAATTGTAACATTCCTTTTCACAACTTGGTTCGACCGCGTAAGATGGTATTGTAGAATATTCGCATTTAATATAACCATTATTTTCTACAAATTTCCCATTTGTTTTATGTGTTTTGTAAGTTTTTTTATACAAACCATTAATTAATGATTCATCTATAATTGAGAAATATGTTTTATTCTTAGTACAACTTAAACAGTTTGTATCTTTTGTATCAACATAGTAACATAAACTATCGTTATCTTTGATTAAACAATTAGAAGATTGATTATATTTACAATTAAGTAAATCTAATGTATGTACTTGTTCTTCATACACTTCTGGATTGGTTTCATAAAAACAAGAAAGTGTATCTTCCTGTTCTTCGTCACAAATATCTGTAATCTCTTTAGCGCTACTATACACATTTGAACGAGATGTATAATAACTGCATTTGTAAGTATCTTTAATAGAAGTTCTATCAAGCTTTGTATCGTAAATATCTGAATTTATGGTATCAAAAGATCCATTGACTTGACTTTGAGAAACATAGTTAAATTCCTTAGTATTACATAAATTAGAGTCACTAAAGCTAGAACATTTACCGTTGTCAATCGGTTTTATACAATTATTATATTCGTTAAACGGTTTCACCATATCATTTCCTATATTTTTCCAACATTCGTTATTAATTGAAGCACATTTATTGTAACATCTTTTAAATTCACATATTGTATTATCTTCTTCATCAACAATAGTTGTACCATATTCTGTTATTGGTCTTAGGTTCGAGTCCAAACAGTCCAAACTTTCAAGTTCACAAGAGAAAGTTTGATTGTATTCTTCGTTATCTGGGATACAATCAACATCACTATTAGTTATAATGTTTATGTTTGGTTTTGGTACACCAGTAGTTGTATTTGGTTTAACGTATAATTTATCATTTTCAAAGTAAACATTATCTTTATTTAAATTATAATATTTTTTACCTTTACATACTTGTTCGTTATATGAATGATACACTTCGGTGATATCACTTTCTATCTCTTCTAGAACATTGTCAGTAACAATCAAGTTCTCTTCTAGTTCAAGTTTGTTTTTTTTAGAGGTTTCTATTACTTTTTTACGATATTCAGATAAAACAAAATGTTCTTTTTGAAAACTTTGAAAATATAATAAACAACTAACTGAAAAAATTATAAATAAAAATATAATTAACAATATCATTTTATAAGATAATTTAATTAAAATCATATTTTATTAGTCAAACATCTATTCACAATTGAATTCACACATAAGTTTATAGTTATTAATTACTTTAGTTCCATTTATTTTAATACCATTATTACAAGTATATTTTTCGTCACAATTTAGTTCTAGTTGAAATAACGGATCATTTCCTTCAACACATTTATTTTCTTTTGAAGAAAATATACCATTCTTTGAAATATTTGGGTAAAGTAAAGTTTTACCATCTCCTTTATTAATTTTATTTTCGGGATTTAATTTATAGAATGTTGAATTAAATTTACATAATTCGTCATTATAGCTTTGAGTCTCTTCTTCTATATATTTACCATTATTATTAATTGAATCAACCGTTTTACTTAAATTATGTTTTATATTTTCTTTAGAAGTTTCCATCATATCTAAACTCAACGAATCGTAATATGAATTTTTGAAAGTTTCTTTCATATAATTTTCACGATAAATGTAAAAACAAATAACAGTCATAAGTAGAGACATTGAAATTATAATGGAAAGCATTATTTTGGGTTTATTATATTCTTATATATTTATGAATATTTATGTAAAGTATGGTTTATTTCATAATTACTTAAAATTTCAAGTTTAATATCTTTATTTTTTTGTTCAATAAGAAATTTAGAATTTAGTTTCAATTCATATATTTTAATTAAAGATTCTATTTCATATTTTATTCTTGTGTATCTTTCATGAGAAGTATCAAAAACTTCCATATTAAAAAACGAATTTGGGTTTATTGATAAATTAGCTTTGTCTTCATAATTAACAATATATTCAAAAGTATCAACATTTGTAATATCTGTTAATTTACCTGTTGGTTTTTGAAGAATCTCATTTCTTACCAATAATTCGAATATTGTTTTAAATATAAAGTCTTTTTCATTTTCAATATCTTGTAAGGTATCCAAGTCACAAATTAAATAACATTTATCTAATAAATCATAAAATTGAGAATAATTTAATGATATATAATTCGAAGGTAGCGAATTAAATGTACCATCTTCGTGTTTACAGTATTTTGAAAAGTCCAAACATTCTGTATTTACTTTCAATTCATTTTTAGTTACTATTGCTTTTTCATTTTCATTTATTTTATCTATTAATTTAGTTAAAACGTTCTTATCATATTTATCAAACTGGAAGATCTCTTTAGCTAAACGAATCCCTAAAACTCTATTTATAAATTCATTCAATATAAGTGACTTAATTTCAAGTTTAACATCATTATTATTTTCAATTAATTCGGTTGTTTGAGAGACTGGAAAAGTACTTTTTATGACATTTAACCCTTCTTCTATTTCTTCTATATCCACTGTATCGTCATACCTTTCGAGAATAACTTTGCTATCGTAGCAATACAAAGTAAGAAATATAGTTGCTAATAATATAATTGAAAAAATTGTTTTCATTTTTATATTATCACATTAAAAAATAAAAATTGATGAAATTTTTATGAAAAAAATCATCAGTTTACCCAAACACAAAAACTAAAACCAAAACCATGAATTACGAAGATATAATGCGAATGGAGTCGTCACTCAAGAAGAACATGAAAGAAAAATCTCGGATGAAGTCCAAGAATGATTATTTGAATGAAAAAGTTTATGAAATGTCGGAAAAAATACAAGAATTGGAAATCGAACTTAAAGAAGCGAAGAACAAAGAGTTGGTTCAACCAATCAAAGAAGTAGTTCAAGTCGTTAAAGTAGTTGAAGTGGTCGAAAATAGTGAAAATATGTTTATGAATATTTTGCTGGTGATACTAACTTTCATGTTCTTGAAAATGATTAATGGAATGAACTTAAATATGGATTTGGTTATATACAATGTTCTTACTATGCATATTTCAGTGCTCGTTATATACTATTATTATAAGAGTTCGAAACAAGAAATTATTATGTGAATGCTAAAAAAACTTCTGTTCTTTTTTATTTATACCCTTCTTTGTCCATAAGAATTAAACTCATTATTCTTAAAATTCTTTGTACAATTTTATTTACATAAATTCTTTTATCGTGGTATTTTTTGAAGAATTCTATGTCATCAGTTAGGATTATATCATTTTTAAATATAGATGGTGTAATCTGTATTTCTGTCTTTTCAATAATATCATTCTGTAAATGAAATATAATTTGACCTAATTCTAGTTTTTCTATTTCTAATTGAAGTTTTATATAATCGTTAGATAAATTCCATGCCATAGAAGCTATAGCAGAAGGCACTGTGTTATCAGTTCCACTTTCGATTGTGTCTTTAATAATGTTACCCATCAATGACATCATTTGATTCATATTGACTTTAGAGTTCATTTTACCACGAATTGTTTTAATTTTAGATTCCATCATTAACATAGATGATCTGCATATACGTACATAATTTTCATTTGTGTCTTTATCGTACACATGTGCTACAAAAGAACCAATAGTACTTAATTGATTAATAAAAGGTAAATTATATATTGAATCAAACAAAGAAGTTACTTCATCTATTTTGAAAATATCATAAATTACTGAAGCAATTCTAGATCCAACTGCATATTTTACAGAAAGCTTATCATCATTTGTTATTATGTTTTCATTCATTGTTTTGACCATAAATGTAGATACATCGTTGAGATTATAAAGTAAACTTGGTGAATATTTTGTTATTCCATGTTCAACAATAGGTGAAGCGAAATCTTTCACATCTTGAAACATTTTTGAAGTTGCAATATATATTGGATCCGTATCTAATTTTAGCGCCACTGCTATAGAGTTAGTCATTTCAGAATATTGTAACTGAATCTTAAGATTTTTAATAATTTCAGCATATTGAGGACTTATATCATAAATTTTTGTTACTACCGTATCTAATCTTCCATAAATATCTGGAAATGTATTTTTGTCAACTAATATCTCTAATATTTCATTTAATTTTTTTGTATCTAACATATTGTTATTATCATTATGTATCAATGACGCTAAATCCATATTTATTTTTGTTAAACGTGCTTCATCATATTTAAGTTGATTTTCATTTGACACTTTTTTATCTGTTATAGTATCTTTTATTTTTAATGTATCTTTATATAATGTTAATAAATCTGTAACTATAGGTTCAAAATCAGTATATACTTTAATTTGTCTTTTAGCAATGTTTTGATATCCTGTTCTTAAATCGTATAATAATCCTTGAGTATAATAATTCAAATTGATTTCAACATTATTTTTATTACCTATAGTACATGGGCTATCAAAATCATAACCTTTTGAAAAATTGATATAATGTTCTAATAATGTAACTTTTAAAGTAGTCATTCTTTCTTTAAAACGGTTTGGTTGTTTAATAAAGTCTGTATCTTTCTCTAATTTATCAAAAAGTAATTTAACATCTTTATGGCTTTTAAATGTTTTTGTAAAATTATTAAAAACATTAATAACATTGTCTAATAAAGTTTTATCAACAAAATCAACAAATGTTATTATTTTTTTAGTTTCTAAATGTTTTAACATGGATTCAGAAAACAAATTTGTACTTAATGTTTTTAAATCTTCATCATCAAGAAATGTTTGTTGTTTTGTTTCTTGATGTAAAACGACAAAATGCATTAACTCTATGAAACTTTCAAAAACACCAGCTTTATGGACGAACAATTGTTGATTTGTGGATAACACATTTCCTGCTTTACCAATTAAACTACATTTAGGTTGTCCTGGTTTTTCCGGTTTTAATAACAACTTAAGATTAGATGTAAAAAGCGTATATTCTGAACTTTCTGTAAAAGTTACTTTAATATCTAATTGTTTATCTAAAATAGAATTGTAATATAACCGTCTATAATAGTCAGTTGTTTCTACTATTTTGTCACGAACTAGTTCTTGACTACCACTTTTAATTAAATTATGTTTGACAATAGATAAGTCATAAATTTCTTTTTCAACTTGTATAGCATCTGAATTTTTAAATATATAAGCATTTGTATAATGTTTATTAAAACTACTTACTAGTAATGAAAATATCAATGACACAACTAATGAAAAGAAAATATAGATACGCTTATTTGATTTTCTTGAATTAACATCATTAATATACGAATTTGTGTCTCTTTCGTCTTCAATCAATTGATTTACATCTGCACCCGTTGGTTCCCAATCATCGTCATCTGTGTCTGATCCTGCTTCTGTTTCAAATAGCTCGACAAATTCACTATAATCTTCAAGATTTTCTGGATTTACAGCATTTTCTTGATTTACAGCATTTCCAAGAGCTTCTTCACCGGTATTTGAACCACCTTGTGAAACAGGGTCTTCTTTTTTTGTTTTTTTATAATTTCTAACTTTATTTAATTTAATAAAACTTTCTAAAAGTTCATAGCAAGGTAAAATATTGTTCAATGCTTCAAAACCATGTCTATCATATGAATTAGATAAATTGTTTAATGTTGCAATAAAGTCATAATTATTAATAGTTTCATTCAATTTTATTTTTAATGGTGATGGTGTTTTTTTTAATGGTGATGGTGTTTTTGATAGTATATTCTTTTTCAATGATGATAAGTGATTTCTAAATTTTTCGTAATTTGATTGTAAGTCTTGTTGTTTATCAAATTCTTGTTTATCAAATTCTTGTTGTTTGATTTCTTGTTGTTTATCAAATTCTTGTTGTTTGATTTCTTCTTGTTTATCAAATTCTTGTTTATCAAATTCTTGTTTATCAAATTCTTGTTTATCAAATTCTTGTTTATCAAATTCTTGTTTATCAAATTCTTGTTTATCAAATTCTTGTTGTTTATTAAATTCTTGTTGTTTGATTTCTTGTTGTTTATCAAATTCTTGTTGTTGTGTTTTTCGTTCTTTTAATTTTGATTGTATGCTTATTATATCTTCTTTTAACAGTAAAATAGTTTGTTTTGTACTTTCGATAGATTGTAATTTTCCCAATACAGTATTTAAATTTTGTAATTCTTCTATCCCATCTTCAAATTTAAAAATACCTGTTTCGATATTTAAAAGAATATTATTTATTTTATTATATAACAAATTATATTCTTCTTCAATTTCTTCATTTTTTGAAGTATTAATAGGTGTTAAACCAACTAACTTTATAATATTATCTTCTAAAGAATCATTGTTATTATCATTATATAATTTACCAATTGAATTTAAAAGTTTTTTTGATAAGAATTTTTTTAGGTAAGGAAAGTGTTCTACTAAAAAATTATACTTTTGTTTAAAATCTTTTTCATGTTTCATTTTAATTTTCAATAATGTAACATTTATTGAAGGTTCTACATCTGTTTCTTTTGATTCTATTTTTGATTCTGCTGTTTCTTCTGGTGATTGTGGTGGTGTTTCTTCTTCAGCTTGTTTTGCTTTATATTGTTCTGCTTTATCTTGTTCTGCTTTATCTTGTTCTGCTATAATTCTAAAGGCAGCAGATTTAAAACCATCACGTGTTTTACCACCATCAATCTTCTTCATCAAATCTTTTTTAAAGAATATTGGTCTCCATTTACCATTATGATGTTTTATATAAGAGTATCCTTCTTTCAAAGGTGTATTATTTTTTAAAACTTGAACTTTTTGTTTTTCTAAAGTACTCAACAAATCGGTTTTGTTTACTTGTACTTTATAAGTTTGGCATTTTGTGGATGTAATAATTCCTTTATCTACCAATACAGCCTTTCTGGGGAATTTAGCCACATATATCGCTTCATAAACATCATTTACATCATAGGTGTAGTATTCTCCTAATTGTTTATTTATCAATTTACGAAGCGTCATTTTTAATATTTAATTATTATTTATATTATTTTAATTACTAAAATGTTAGCCGAAACGTTTGCTGGTTTCATTAAGGCTAATCCCAAATTTTTTGCGATTAATTGTTTTTTAATGCTACTAGTTCCTATAAATGAAGTATATATTTCTAGACTTTATGGTAAATTGTTTGACGCTATTCAACAAAACACATTTACAATGAATCACTTTTATGCTATTCTTGGTACAATGATATTCCTTCAATTTGGATTCGCTTTCAGTGATTACTTCAACTCTAAACAAATGACTCAATTTCAACAATATTGTAAAACTAATTTCATGAGGTTAGTATTTGATAAATTTAATAATAATAAAATAGAACCCGATGCTGGAGACACTTTAGCTAAAATATTAAGAACTCAACATATTTTAGCAGATTGGTACAGTAAGATATTTAGTTACCTTTTACCTATAGCATTACAATTAATTATAACAGTCATATACCTATCGTCAATAGATATATTGTTGGGATTGTACTTATTTGTATTGTTATTTGTATTTACGTGCTTTCTATTGAACACTACAAAATTATGTAAAAATAAAAATACTTTGATGGATTTACAATTAACTAAATTACATGATAACATGGGAGATATTTTAACTAACTATTTGTCGGTATACAAAGAACAATCTTTAGATTCTGAAATGGATGTGATGAATACAAACTTCCTAAAGTATCAAGAATATCATAACGAGACAATACTTTGTAGTATTAAATATAGATTGATGTTGTCAACAATTATTATCATTTTCTTGACATTATTTGTGAGAAGATGTTATAATCTTTTAAAAAATTTAAGAATTCAATCTGCGGTATTTTACTCTGTATTTATGATTTTAGCTAATTTGATTTCAAATATGGTATATATGATAGATATGCATAGAGACATGATATTTGATTGGGGATTAATTAAGAATTCAGGTTTTGAAAATGAAGATAATATAAAAGTGGTTAAATTTGATTGTACTGAAACAAATTACGATGAAAACGCTGTCCTAGAAATAAAGAACTTATGGTACAAGTACAAATCAAGTAAAGATTACATTCTTAAAAATATTAATTTGAAAGTAATGAAAAAAGAAAGATTGGCGATAACAGGACATATTGGAAGTGGTAAATCAACATTAACCAAAATAATATTGAAACTTTTATATCCAGAAAAGGGAAATATTGTATTAAAAAATCGTTGTATTTACGATATTGGAGTAAAAGAATATTTCAAAATAGTTGGGTTCATGCCTCAAAACTGTTTACTGTTCAAAAGGACAATTCTAGAAAATATAACTTACGATAACAAGAATGTTTCGATTAATGAAGTTATGGACGTTGTAAGAAAATATAATTTAACCAAACATTTTAAGAATGGTTTGGATGTTAGTTCTGGAAGTTTATCAGGGGGTCAAAGACAGTTGGTATGGTTATTGAGAATATATTTTAAGAATCCAGAATTAATTATTTTAGATGAACCAACTGCTTCATTAGATAAAGAAACTAAGGACTTGTTAATAACATTAATGAATACTATGTTAAAAGATAAAACTATAATTATTATAACACATGATCAATATATGATTGATTTTGTAACACGTGCTGAAGACATTAAATTATTAAGTGGGTGAACTTATATATGCATAATAAAAACTTAAACCTATCGACATTATCACCAAGAGTACTATAATATCAAATATTAACATTTAATTAATATTAACATTTAATTAATATTCCATTTCTGTGACAATAATATATCCAAGCATCTATTTTCATCATTTGTTTTTAAACATTCATTAAATTTAGATTTATTTTGTATCTTTATACATTCGTTAGGACAAAATTCATTTTGATTGATTTTAATATTATTATATATATTACAATCAATTTTACTAGAACTATTTGGATACGGTTTACAAAGCATAAACTTTTCAATTTTATCTTTACTTACGTATATACAAACACAAATTAATATTATAAAAGTAACAAACGATAATATATGAAACAATTTCATTTTTAATATTTAAATATTTAATTAATTTTTGTGTCTACATTTAATTAAATTTTAGTTATTTTAATCTATATCTGATAGAATATATAAAAAATGAGTGAAATCTATAATAAATGTTTTGAAGAGTTGGTTAAAGTAAGTGATAAAAAAATAACACTATTGAATATTGTAAACGTTATAACAAGGTCTATAGAAATAGTGGAAAAATATACACATCTTACTGGTTTAGAAAAAAAAAGTGTTGTTGTCAATATGGTTAGTTCTTTAATAGAAAATCATGAAGAAGATGAAGAAACCAAAAAAGCGCTTATTAATTTTACTAATACAGTTGGATTAACAATTATAGATACAATTATATATGTTGCTAACGGAAAACTAGCAATTAATATACATAAAACCGTAACATGTCTTAAAAAGTGGAAGTGTTTTTAATCTTCTTCATTTAATTTTCTAATATCTTCTGATATACTTTCAATTTCTTCCCATAAAATGTTACATGCATCACTCAATTTGTCATCTTTTTTATAATCACAATATTTTAAAGCTTTTTGAAGTTTAACTCTTAATGTTTTTCTTATCTCTGTCTTTTTTCTGCTAATTGGATCATTTGGAGAAGATGATTGTTTCATTTTATTAATATATACAACATGTGGAACTCGAATACAAGTAGTAGTAATAATAATAGGATACATTATTTTTTATTAAATATAATCAATTAATAATGCTTTAATTAAATTTCTGTTAAAACCCTTTTTATATCTTGTTTTAATAAATTAGGTTCTAAGTCTTCTTCTTCTTCATCTTTACTTTCTTCTTCTACAATTTCTATTGGTTCATCTTCTTTTGGTACTTCTTCTTCTACAATTTCTATTGGTTCATCTTCTTTTGGTACTTCTTCTTCTACATTTTCTATACTTAGTGGTACAATACCATTTTGATTCACCGGTGGTTGAATAATACCATTTTGATTCACCGGTGGTTGAATAATACCATTTTGATTCACCGGTGGTTGAATACCATTTTGATTCATAGGTACAATACCATTTTCTTGTAAACTAAAAGGATTCTGATTTTCTAACATTTGTCGTCTATTTTTTTCATCATAATATGCTTGCCCAACATTCCCAATTGGTGTATAGTTCAATGAAGATTTGACCGGATAAATCTGTTGTAAAGATTCATTGCCTCCACTAGTACCAAAAAAAGCTACAATTCCAATTACTATACTAGCAATGATTGCCATAATTATTATAACAATCATTTTATGTATTGTAAATACTTTTTAATTAATTAATTTATCGCATATATTTTTTAAAAGAATATTAGGTGATAAATTAATGAAGAAAAATTATAAGAAAAATATGTTTTTTTGAATGTATTTTTTAAACTATTAAAATGAAAGACATTTCTACTTTTTGGTTTTTTTAGTAGTTGTTGCAACAGGTTCAACAGGAGTGGGTGTTGGATCAGTTGCTACCACATTAGCATTGGCTACAAGTTTTTGTTTCTGCCATTCTTTAGCTCCCATAGACATAAGTTCTTTCTTATCCATATCAGGGCAACTAATACGAAGTTCTTTAATTTTATCCTTCATGAAAAGATTGTAAGCAGTAGGTGCACGCTTCTTTTTAACAACATTCTTTACAGAAACCATTTCTGATTTAGCTGACAACTTAGTAAAAAGTTCTACAAGCTTTCCCTGATCTTCTTCGGTCAATGTAAGTGTTTCATTGATTTTTTCAAGAATTTCCTTACCATAATCCTCGGTGAATTTATGGAAGTTCTTGACGAATTTTTGATAGGAAGTAGTATTCATTATGATTTGTTTTTATTATAGTATGAACTTACTTTTAAATGTATTTTATAATAAATGAGTATATTAAGTGATTTATTTTCATTAAGAAAGTTGAATATATACCTCAACATCATTGTGATAATTTTTATTTATTTGTTTGTTAAATCACATCCTCGAGTAGATGTGAGAGATTCTAATTTTCATAATCATTGTGAAACTAAAACAAGAACGTATATAGACAATGAAAACGACGATGAAATTGTGGATTTAGAAATGACAGTAGTAGGTCATGCTCACCCACAGGATGATGGTTCTTTTTCAATAACTAAAGCAAAAGATATTCAAAACTATAGTCATAAAAATATTTATACTGCCGGATATGATAAAATGTTAGAAATTTATATAAAAACTTTTATTTTAGTTATTGTTTTAATATCAACATTCTCAATTAATGCGTTGTTATTAAAAAGAAAAAAATAGATAAATAATTTGTTTTTTTTTAGATTACACAAACATATCCTGGAATATCAATATGTACTTTTAAACCAAAGTTTTTATTTACAAGAAATTGTTTTATGAATTTGTGAATATCTTTCAACTTACTTGATAAACCATTTTTAACATAAGATACCAATCCAATATCAAACTCAAATAATAAGGTTTTAATCCAAAGAACATTACAATCATATTTAAAATAAAATTTATCTAAATGATTCCATTCTAAATCATAAAATTCTACATTTATATCAGCAGATCTCTTTCTTCTCAATGATACTTGAATATATCCGTTTTCTTTTAACAATAACAAAATTACAACAATACCAAGTCTATCATTTTTCTCCAAGAGAACATATTTTTTCTTAGTTTTTTTATTTAATATATTAATTCCATCAACTGTAAATTCTTTTATAGATAAGGTAGCAATATACATAGCAAATGATTTGTCATCTATATGTTTAATCTTTTTGTAAGATTCTAATTGTAGATTTGATTCAGTTAAATCTTTAAAAAACATATATATAATATTATTGATTAATATATATTTGAATAAAACCAATAAAATTTATAATATAATTTTATCTAATTTAGTATATCTTAATTTATTTTTATTTTGATGATTATGATAACATCCACCTGATCCATCATATTGTACATGATTATCAAATAAGTTATACCCTTTTTGATATAACTCAAAATCTAAATCATTTAGTTTTGGTGCAATAACTTTGGTATATAAATGGGGTCCAGTTATTTCGAGAACATGTTGTTTTTTCTTGGGATTAACATGTTCTTCATTTATGTTTTTCAACATTTCATTTATGACTTCATATAAGATTTGGTGATTTTTTGGATAAATAAGTACCGATTGATTAATTTCTCTATTCTTAGTTTCAAATATAAAGTTTTTAGGATAATATTTTTGAAGGTAAGAATGATGATACCAAGGCCATAATGATAGTTTGATTTTGTCATTTGTATTAACCCATGAATCTAATGGTTTATTGAATTTTGTTTTAATATCAGCATAAATACCTCCTTCTTCATAAATAATTACATATCTGAAAAAATCCGCAACACACGCATGACATTTTCTATTTATCAGTTTAAAAGTGTCATATATTTCTTTTCTTGTATTATATTTTAAGTAACTATCTATACTTTCATAATCATACAAAACGAATTTATAATTAGGATTGTTTCTTTTATTTTCTTCAATTACTTTTTTAACACATTCTGGTATTGCATCATAACCTTGTGTATAAACTTGATAAACAACTTTCGGAATTTGATTCATGAAAGATTCTATTAAATTTATATTATGTGATGATACTAACATTTCTAAAAAAAGAATAAATAAAACAACAAAAATAATCGAATATATTATCATTTTATTTCATATCATTTAATTTAAATTTTATTTTATTTTATTTTAATTATTTGATATGATTTATAATCAAATATTATAATATTAAAAACAAATATGAATTATATATACATTTATTTAATATTGTTAATTATTGAAGTATTAATTTTAAAATATTTACTTTATTCAACATATATAACAGAAACTTTTATTTATGATAAAAAAAATTTCAATTTATCAGATGATGACGAATATTATAAATTAGGTGCTTGTAAAAAAACAAAAAATTGTGTAACATATACTAATAATAATACAACTATTATCAAAGAAGACAAAGCGTATTTATTCATTCACATACCAAAAAACGCAGGTACTTTTGTTCGTAAATTTTTACCAGGTTTAAACGGACCACATGATCATTTACCATTGTCTGAAATTAAAGAAACTTTCCCAGAATTAGTTAAAAAAAACCATACATTTGTAATTATTAGAAATCCATGGGAAAGATGTGTGTCAATGTATAACTTTCATGTAAATTCAAGTAATATGGATATTAAAAGCTGGGGTTATTATGGAATGGAAATATTGGATAAACACAATGTGAAAACATTTGAAGATTTCGTTAGATTATTATATGATAATAGAAATAATATTATTAATTTGGGAGAAATCGTTTGGGAAAAACAAGTATATTTTATAAAAGATAATAAAGGAAATATACTTGTGGATCAGATTATTAGAATGGAAAATTTAGACAAAGAGTTACAATTATTAAAATCCAAGTTCAAAATCAAACTTAATATACCCAAAAATAAAATTAATGTTAGTAACAGTAATCATTATCATGAATATTATACTCCTAAAATAAAAGAAATGGTTGATGAAATTTTTAAAGAAGATATTGCATTTACAGGATACAAATATTAGAACCCATTATCGTCGTGTATTTTTAAATTAATTAAATACATGTTCTAAATTTTCTACTATCTACAATGCTATCAAAGTATTTATTATTTTCATACAATCTTCTCATCAAATAAGGATAAGTGTAATAGAAAGGTCCAAATGGTAAATGAACCATTTTCTGAATACTGCCACCAAAGTTTTCATCGAATCCCATTAAGCTAGCATGAAATACGTTATCTCTTGAAATATTCTTAATAATATCAAAAGAATTTTTATTATGAGTAGCAAATATAACATTCATTTTAGAATTAGACTTTGAAAGATGTAATAAAATTTTTACAGCTTCGTCATAGTGTCTGTCTGTTTCAGATTTACTGTTATGTATTATACCATAATTGCTGTCTTTTTGAATATATGCACCTCGAACAAGTTTTATATTGTGTATCAAACCACACTCTTTATAAGTTTGACAGTCATTTAGTAAGTTCTCCATCATGTCTTTCCGGTACATTTGATATGTTTTAAATAATTGGTGGTCAAACTTGTTTACAATACCGTCATTATATATTGAATCAATGGTATCTTGTATTTTATAATCTTCTGCGTCAACTAAAAGTTTGCAATTATTATATTTAGCCGTTTCTGCGATAGATAAAAACGAAGAATTACATAATGCAATTGAAGACAACTTTATAGAATGAAAATGTTTTGGGTATTTCTTTAAAATTTGTTTCTTAGTATCCATAACATGTACTTTGTCAGTTGTATTCTCAATCGCATAATCAATTATTGGTATAATTCCTTTTGAGATATACTTCTCTAGTCTACCTAATAGCATATTCTCAGTTACAACAAATCTGCTAAATATACTCATTATTTAATTTATTTAAAGTAAATACTTTAAATCTCTTATTAAAAAACCGTTTATATATATGTACTTTAATTTAATACATGTTCAATAATATAAGTTATATGAAACCATTAACCATTTTTATTGCTTCAATTCACCTTATATACATAGTAGTTTTAATGTGGTTGGGTCCATTTATTATATTTTATTATACAATTAACAAAAAGTGTAATCAGTTCAAAGCTATGATGTTATGGATACTTATTATTTTTAGTCAAGTTATTCATTGGTATATACCTTTTATGAGTAAAGAATGTATATTAGCTTATCTTGAAAAGAAAAGTGAAGATCCAAATTATGTAAAAGGATCTGAACCAAATAAAAGTTATGCCATATTTTTATTACAAAATTTATTATTTAATTATTTTTCTACAGAAAGTATGGTACAGTTTCATAGAATTATTAATAAAGTGTCTTTGTATTTTGCTATAGTTATGCTTACAATAAATAATAATTGTATACCAGGATATGTATTACAAAAAATAATATTATTTGTTATATTAACTACAATTAGTACGTGGTATACTTTACATGAGTTTAAATACAAAAACCATCTTTTAATAAAATAGTTTTATAGAAAATAGTTTATATAACACACTTTTTTTAAAATCTCTTTTTTCTTAGTTAACTCTTGAATACACATTTATCTAATACATTCGAACTATTTATTTCTTCTTCATCCAATTCATCATCAACAAGAGTTTCATTATCATCCAATTCTAAACCTTCGTTATATATGACCCATAGTTTAGAATTATCATTGACGATATAGTATACATTCGGTTGAATGTGTTCATAAGATTTATTTAAAGTGTTATCACTCCATTTATTTACAAGTGTTAGAAATGATGAATTTGATTTTTTGTTTAAATTTTTACGATAAACTTGAGTATCTTCATCATTTAACAATTCTAAGAATTTTTCTGAAAACTTTTCTTTTAATTCTTTAAACTCGTATTTTAACCAATTTAAAACTTTTTCTTTTTGGATGTTTCCATTTTTTGTGAGAAACTCATTTTCTAAGTCAGCATCTGGAATTCTGCAAATAGTATACGGATGTTTGTTTTTCTTACGAGTTTTGGACAAGTTCATCGACTTTGTGTTTTTAGGACCCGTCTTTGAGTCGTAGTCTTTAATATACTCACCGATGGCGTCAATGAGTAAGTCTTCTACATATATCCTTATATTGAAGCCTTTTTCTAAATTAGTAGAGTATCCACACATTCTACCCAACAAGCCCTGTAAACCCGTGTCAATCTTTCTTATATTATTATTGGTGGTAGATTCGTACACCATCGAAATGTGATCTTTTGGGATAACTTTTCCCATTCTCAACATACCGCTAATTACAATCACAGTATCTGACACTGGTTTAAGTTTCATATCTTCGATGTCTACTTCAACAATCTTTGAATCGTATCGTTTACACACTATACCCAACTCTCTACATATTTCTTGCATAACTTTCAAACCACTTTTTAAGTTATTCACACGCACAATCATATATTTCGGGTCATTAACATTTTTATATAATTTTATAGTTTCTTTTACAATGTTTTTGTTCTCAGCATTGATGATCACCGAAGCTTGTATTAACCCCTTTTCAATGTAATGTTTGATACCACAATAGTTACTTTGAGGCACGAGGCGAACTACTTTATGTAAACTATCTTTCTTTTCAGAGTTTATGATTAACTCACTAAAAGGTGTCGCGCTGACATTGAGTAACTTGATATTACGAGAACCGATCTCTTCTAAAGAAATCGTTCCGTCAATCAACTTACTGAGATGGTTCTTTTTAAAGAATACGTCAGGTGAGTTCTTTTCCGATTGAGCGTAATGTGCTTCGTCCCACACGATCAGAGTATTGTTCTTCACTGGTTCCGATGGATTCCTTTTAGTCGACAGATCACTTCCCCAAAGAATTTTTATATTATTTTTAGCTTGAACCATCATACCTTTCAACTCACTTTCAGAGTACGATTCTATGATACGTTGTTGATTGAAAAACCACTTTGTATATGTTTCTTTGTCATTCAAAACTTGTTTGTATAGATCCCTTTCACGGTTTCCACTCATGACAATGACATTTTCCACACTACTATTGAAAAGAGCGTTAAAAATAACATACCAATACGTCCCTGATTTTCCCATCTGCATTTGAGATAGTAACAATACATGGAATACAGTGTTACTTTTTAAAGCATCCAGAATAGCATCTCCGCAAGCTTTCTGATTTTCGTAAACAGTCATTATCGTAGAAGAAGAGAAACCTTCTTTTTTTAAGAGATAATCCTTCTTTTTTCAAATTTTAATACATCATCATTTTTTTTATCAATTTTTTATCAAGGGAAAAAAAAAATCAATTTTTCTTATAAAAAAACTGAAATATTTTTGTAAATTATTTAAATTATTTAAATTGTTTAAATTTTCAATTTAATAAAATTTAATCCCATATAAACACGATAAATTTTTAAAATATAAAGGATATTTAAAAAATCATGAAGTCTAAGGCGGTATTATTTGGATTGAATTATGTGAGAGGACCACCATCAAACAGATTGAGAGGGTGTATAAATGATGTAAATAATATGGGTAAATATTTATCAGAAAATTGTAATTATGATTGTGTCAAGATATACACAGATGAAACCGATGATACTCGAACCAACGCCCATTCTATGATTTCAACCCTTCACACTCTAGCCATGGATTCGCATAGATATAATTTAGAAAAGGTTTGGATACATTTCAGTGGACACGGGTGTCAAATTGGTGACGACAACGGTGAAGAAGAGGATGGAAAAGATGAATGTATTGTACCCACAGATTGTCACGTAAATGGTGTTATCAGATACGATCTAATTAAAAGGATTCTTACATTATTCAATGAAAATACTAAAGTTTTTTGTGTGTTTGATTGTTGCCATTCCGGAACAATTGGTGATCTTAAATATTTATATAAAGATAAAGAAGAAGAACCTGAAGAATGTTGTAAAAATTCGAGATGTAAAGCGAATATCTGCATGATATCGGGATGCATGGATTATCAAACTTCAGCGGATGCTTTCAATGTACAAAACAAACGCCAATTCTCTGGATCGATGACTTCTTGTCTGTTAGAAACATTTAAAACAAATAAAAAAGTATTTGATGTAATAAAAAACTTGAGAGTATTGTTAAAAAGAAAACGCTTCACACAATATCCACAATTAACTTCGAGTTTTAAAGTGTCACAATAAGATGTATTTGTGTGAAAATCAGTATTATATTATTATCATTTAATAAATGAGAAGAGGTGGTACATTTTTGGGTTCTGGTAGCTTTGGATGTATATTCTATCCAGCTATAGAGTGTTCTGATAATAACATCATTCCATTTGGTGTTGGGAAAATATTCGCAAATGAAGAAGAAGCTGATATTGAAGAAAAACAAGCAAAAGCATTAAGAAATATTGATAAAGATGGTGTATTTATTAACAATTTGACATCACGGTGTTTAGTTAAAAAAAGTAAAATTAGGGAATCAAATTCTAAATCGGAATGTAATCATATTGATGACGATTTAGAAGAATATCATCAATTAGTTTATGCTAACAAAGGTATTGATTTTAGTATTTTTATGAAAACTTATGAATATAAATTTTTTGACGAAAGAATTATAACATTCGTTCAAAATATGATCAATGGTGTGGAATTATTACAAAAACATAAACTTGTTCATTTAGACTTAAAACCTGAGAATATGTTAGTAACAGAAGATAACAAACTTCTTTTTATTGATTTCGGATTAACAAAATCGTTTAATGATGTATATGATTATATAAACAATGGATTTATCTTAAAATTTAACTATTTCATTTATCCACCAGAGTTTAAAATTTTTATGGCTTTATCTGATATTGTGAATGACAAAAAGATAAATAAAAGATTCGATAAATTCAACATACATACAATAGAATATATTACATACTTTAAGAAACAATTAACTAAAATATATAAAAAAAAATATGATGGTTTTAAAGGTTATACATCACCATTTTCAATTTTAAAATTTTATGGTTTCTCTTTAAAAAATTATGAGTGTCAATTAAATAGTTTAATTACGAATTTAGTTGAAAATAACTTACTCACTCATAATTCTAAAAATATATCCCAAATATTTAATAAATATGCAGATAAAATTGATGTGTTCTCTTTGGGAATCAATATATTGTACATTCTACAAAACTCTAAAAATATATTTAGAATAAATCCAAAACAGAAAATTGAATTATTTAAACTTGTTTTTGAAGCAACAAATATGAATCCAGAACAAAGAATAGACATTAAAAACTTAAAACTTAAATTTGCTTCTATTGTTAAAAATAATAAAGATAATGATTATGATGAAATATTTTATACACCAAAACAATTACCTAATAAATATATAACTACTTCATTAACTAAATCACCAACTAAAGCACCAACTAAATCACCAAATACTAGAAAAAATAATACAATAGAAAAAACAATTAAGTAAAATATATAAAATTAGAATTTTGAAACATTTTTTTCTCTCATTTAATTGATATTTGAAAACATGGAAATGTAATACCATTTCCATTTTTCCATCGCAACAAAACATTCAAAGTTAATCCTGATTCGGTCAAACATTCGTATCTAGATTTGTTTTCATTTTTAGTATAACTAATTATATTAAATGTTTCTTTATTAATAGTTTCGAAGAAAAATTTAGAGTTTTTATATAACATATAATTCTTTTTTTCTTGAGATTTGATTAAATATTTTGATAATTTAGAAATATCTAAATCTGTTTGTTGAATGAATGTTTTAAAAGCTTCTTTTGAAATTTTTTTAGAAAAGTTATAAAACTCTATTGCTTGGATATTATTTTCGTTGTAATGGATACTCTTTGAACATCCGGAATAATAAAGCTCTTGTAAGGTTTGTAGACATAAAGGTTTCGTTCCGTGAATTTGATTAATATAAGTTTTCTTACATGGTGGTATCAAATTTACAAAATTAAACAATTTAATTAAATAGTGATCATAATAATATTCTTCAAAGTTTTGGGATAAATATTTACTCATTTTCATTGGTGATACAATTTGTGGAGATTTTGTCATTGTATCACAATTGTATTTAAATTCTATTTTATCATAGATTACTATATTGTTTATTGATAATATTGTTTCAAAATCATAATTATACTTTCTTCCTCCTTTATGAACCAATTCTATAATTGAAGAAGTACTTGAATCTTTATAATGAGATAAATTAGTTAAATATATATTAATATTTTCTCTCATATTAGACCAAGTGTCACAATTATCATAATATTCTTCAGGAATCTTTTTATTAACAATTGCACCAATTACAGACTCTCTTATATTATTATGTAAATTTGATTTGACTTTTGAACTTAGAGAAAACGAATCGATACTTTTCATTGATATTAATTGATTATTATATTTAACATTTTTTAAATATGTCTGTTTACAATAGACAATCTTACCACCTAATTTACAAATAATTGACTTCATTTGGAAATAAATTAATTAAATAATAATTAAACAATATCAAATTTTTATAAGTTCTATGATTCTTCTTTTATTTCTTGTAATGCTTCTAACTCTAGTAATGTTTTTTGAATATCACTTATTAAATTAACATTAGAATTAATCAATTGTCTGTTTTCGTATGTTATATCATTAGCGAATTTGTGGTTGTTGTTTATAGCCAACGTATTAGAATTAATTAAAATTCTATTTTCATTTCCTTTAGAAAAATTTAGGGAAGTTGCTTTAAGATTACTTCCTATTCTTGTATCATAAGTATTTACCAAAGTATCAATTTCATTCATTTCAGCATCTAGTCTACTTAAGCCATCTGTAAAATCTGAAGAATTCGATAACATCCCTTCAAATTGATCGGAGAATGTATTAATATTGCTTTCAAATGAACCTAGTGAATCTGTATTTTTTTTCAAATTATTATCAACTTTAAAAATTTTATCCGCAATTGATTTATTAACTTTTTGTTCTAAATCACTTATAGTGTCTTTACCTTTCTCTTCGACCTTTTGTATAAGTGAGTTAATTGTGTTCCTATATTCAAATATTTTGGAATCATTTTCAAGTTCTTTTTTCATCATGTAATCTTTTAAAATAACAACGTTTTCATTCATTGTCTCTAGTTCGTCATTAACTTTGGAATTACTATAAAATACATACACAACGGCTATTATAAGAATTAAAATCATAGCAAATGAAGCATATATAAGATATAACAGAATATCGGGATTCATTTTTAATTAACTTTATAAAATAAACTTTTCATAAAATGTAAATAAAAAAAAGATTTTTTAAAAATGTCATAAAAAAGTTCAATTTCGTCTTAAGGAAGGCCTACTTAGAAAACTAATCAACTTAGACCTTTTCATGTTTTTACATTTTTTAACATTTTTGAATATTGCAAATTCTCTTAATTTTTCAATGTCATAATTATCAGGGTATTCAATATATAAATATGGTTTAATTTTTTCAATTATTTCCATAACTTCATCGTATAGTTCACTTTCTATAATTCTTCTATCACCAGATCTTCTTATAAGAACTCCTACGAAGGAAAAGTCATTATAAATAAAAGCTATATGTACAAATATTTCTTCCATAAAATCGATATCATTAACTAAAGCAATCCAATACTTTTTATCTAAAAACTCATTGATAAACTCTTTCACACAATATGATATATTAACAAATTCATCCAACAAATAAGTCCCGTTATGTAACCGTGTATACTCTAGTAAATGAGTTTCATACAACTGTTTCGCTGGCTTTATATATTCCTCATCCATTTTTGACTGATACATTTCTTTTGAAGCACGATTGAAATTTTGAGATACAGGTCCAATAGTGTTTAGAGATATACTATCCAAATTCTTGAGAATTAGAAATGTTAATTCGTAATTGTCGAAAACAATATCCATAATACATATTATAATATATATATAAGATTGTTTTTTTTATATATAAAATAATTAGTTCAAATCTTTAAAAAATAGTTAAGAATCAGTTAATAAAAAATTTGTTATAATTACTAGCAGTCAAACACATATAAAGAATAACGGAAATTAACATTATATAAATTATCTCATTTTTTTGTAAATCGGTACTGACATTATAAATTTTAAATGTATTGTAAACTATTGAATAAAGAAATATTAATAGTATTGTTAATACGCTTTCTTGAGTTGAGTATATATTTGGTAAACAAACAAAAACTATTAAGAATGGAATAAAATGAAATATAATGTCAGATATAATCAACCATTTGCCAGTTAACGTGTACTCTAAATTGAATCCTTTTACTTTAAGTTCTTTAATAAAATATGTTATATACCAACCACCGATTACAACAATTGATGAAAGTAAGTGAATGTTAAGTTTAAATCGTATAGTTTTTTCAAAAATATTCATCATTAAATATACAAATGATAGTATACCAGAATGAAATGTAAGATAATTAAACATATTTTAAATATAATTATAAATTTTATGTTTAAAAATCATGATTATGTGAATTTTATTTTTCTTTCGTAATATGTTTTTTAAAACAAGGTTCTCGTGCCCAATAAAAAATCGACGAATTTTACATAAGAAAAATCAAACAAGCAAAATGAAACAAACTAACAGTAAGAATGATGTTGTTCCAAAGGCAAAAAACAAAGGTGCTGGTGCTGGTGGTTCAAACACAAACTTGTACGGTAAAGCATTTGAGGAAAAAACAAGTAACGAAAGTCGTTTGTTGAAAGATGGTTATTTCATTGAATCGTTGTCAATCGGTAAGACAACTAAGAAATTTGCATATTTTTTATACAAACAATTTGAAGATAAAAAAATTGTGTTCTTGCTTCAAAACGGGTTGAAAACATACATGAAACAACAGTATGATATTGACGTTTTTAGATGTCCTGATGAAGC
>Ga0222653_1000373_pt1 | contig 27320 bp, 6 predicted proteins | sample AntAcemetagen419_FD_179856 | JGI IMG/M metagenome (GOLD analysis project Ga0222653, IMG submission 179856) | Saline water microbial communities from Ace Lake, Antarctica - #419 | ecosystem: Environmental > Aquatic > Non-marine Saline and Alkaline > Saline | place: Antarctica: Ace Lake | collected...
AATGTTTGCGATGCAGAAAATCCTGGAGTTATAGGAAATCAACTTAGGCCTCAAGGAAACAACGGCAACCCAGTAAACGTCAGGCACCATAAGTTTGCTTCAAACGTAAATGCTGACTTGACGACTATTAAAGATAGTAATGCTGCTGAGCTTGAAGTTCAAACAACTAGGATCGCCGTAGTACACTGGTATTGGTTTGGAGGGATAGACAACGAGCCAGACAAGTGGACTTTAAGAGGTAAATGGGGAAATGATGACGCTCAAGCGGCTCAAGACTGGCAAGCGGGTATTTCTCCAGTAGGAATGGGGGAAACACAATTATCACTTCCTCCAGGATTTAATAATCCAGAAATTTTTGGAAACAATGCATGGTCTTGTCTTCCAGAAGGAAACACAAGACTCTTGCGTTTTATTCAAGAAAACAAAATTGGATGTAATGATTACGATGAAATAGAATGGCAATATGACTCAAACATGCCTGAAGGCGTTGAAGCTGTTATTTGCTATGATCCACCATCACTCGGAGATCAATTAGGTGAATTATGGAGGATGGCTCCAGCATGTGGTTTTATGGGAATAGGAACTTCTACTGAAGCAGAAGCAAATTCAGTTCGAATAGAAAGTGTAACCTGGGAACACTCAGTTATAACTAATCAATATTTTCCAACTCCCGTAACAAGCCTTTCTAGAAATGACGAGCCTATTAAATCTTGGGACCCAAGACCAGGCTGGGCAGCTTGGGTTGAATGCGAAGACAGGGTTGTTTCTACAGCTCCCATTGAACACGAAGTTCAAGCTCTAGGTATTTGTTTGTCTGACATTAAAATTCCAAAAGAAATTGCAGATAAGGTTCAAGGGTTTAAAATCTTTTACGCAAAAAGAACGCATGAAAACCGTACTGTTTTAGGCCAGTCAATTCTTCACGGAATGAAAGACAGGGAAAGCATGGATATTTCTGGTTGTGATTCTGAAGGCGACACTGTTGGTCTAATTGATTACTGGTTAGCTTCAGGGCTTCCCGTTATGACTACTGAAAATGAACCTAGACAAATGTTTGGGTTTCATGACTTTTACTTATTGAACAGAACGATGTCCTTGGCAAACGCAACTCACGTTCGATTGCAATACGTTACAAGCTTCTTTAACTGGAGCGGAACCACTAGCTATTACCCTTCAAAAGTAGACACGGACGAAGAGAATTCCGACAATGTCAACGGCTCTTGTTACAAGCCTCAAGTACTTACTTCTTTTCACGCTGCTGGTGATTTCTTTAGAAAGAAAGAGCACTTAAATAAAGTTCTTGAAAACAAAGGACGCGCTTATGTTGTCGGAGGAACTATTTATGATTCAAGTCAAATAGGGTTTCAAAAAGCCATTTACAATGTAGGTGGAGAAACACTAATAGCTCTTAGAACGCAAAGGAATCTTGAGTATTTAGTAAGTCCGGAAAACGCTGCTTGGAGAACCTTAAGGTCTGACCATTCAAATCCATTGTTTCACGGCCCATACTTAAACACACAAGGAGAAGAAGGAAGGGAAGATGGATTGCAATTGTATACTGCTAATCTTCAAGCTTTCAAAACAGATGTATTTAGTCCCCTAGACACTCAAGACTTAGTGTGGACTGGTTACGAGGTTCTTGGTGATGATCTAGACAAGTTTGTGGTAGACAAGGACGGAAACTCTATTTACGGAGGGCCTGACAAGAAATTTCAAACAGATGACATTTATGGTGGAGACACCTACATCTGCAGGTATGGATACAGAATGACTCACCGTGAAGAGGTAAACTCTACGGGAGAGCCAAACATGGGATCAATCGATCACAAGTCTGTAATGTACACTATCGTGGAAAGTACGGAGAACATCAACTTTAGACACATTGATTCTCAAGTTCAAGTTGAATCATCTGTGGCGGCAGACATTGAAGAAGACACAAACAACAGGCCTTATTTTCCAGGGGCCTCTTTGTCTGACACTTTAAAGCCGTTAGCAGATGTTGACCTTACTTACAATCCAGATTTAGAAACTGGAAACATTAAGTACAACGAAGACTACTCAAGGCTAAACGATATTAAGAAGATACTCCCTCTTCCTTTAAGATTGATTCAGCCAGTGTCTTTTCCAACTACGGTTATTAGATCTGCGCAAACTTCAGCAAACTCAGTGATTGACAATTTTAGATTGTTTCAATATGATGAGATTGCAATCATCAACAATCAAAGAGGAGAACTATGGAAGATGATATCCTTAGACAACATGTTGCTTTTCCACATGGAGAACAGCTTGTATAAAACCAAGGGTAAGCAGAAAATGAAGACCAGTGATGAAGGAGACGCTTACATTGGCCAAGGAGATATCTTTGCTCAAACTCCAGACGAAATTGTTCACACTGACGCCGGATATTTAGGCACCAGATCTCAATGGGCAGGCACAGTAACTCCGCACGGATATTTCTGTGTGGATAACAGAAACGCTAGAGTTTTCTTAGTAGGAAAAGGAGCTGAAGATTTAACCGGCAAGAGATATGGTATGGAACAATGGTTCAGACTGAACCTTCCTTTTTATCTTCAAGAATACGGGTTTGATGGAAACATCGATCAGCCAGTAAACGGCATGGGAGTCCACGCTATATGGGATGAGAGATACCAAAGGGTTATCATGACCAAGAAAGACCTTAAACCAACTCAACTATTCCTTGACAATTTTGTAGAATCTTACACAACAACTATTGGAAGCATTAGAGCGGCCAATGGAAACTTTGAGATATTAAGAGACGCTCCTAATTTTGGTTGGAAAGCATTTCCAATAAAAGAAAACGAGTATTTTAAAAGAGCGGATTGGACTGTGTCTTTTGTAACAAATAGGTCTGAACAAGGAGTTGGAGTTTGGGAAAGCTTTCACGATTACACTCCTTTGCTTTACACTCATTCTGGAATTGACATTCATAGTTTTAATCAAGGAAACGAATACATCCACAGACATAATAACGATGAGGCCATGGGTGTATTTTATGGCGAGCGTTACAATTTTGAAGTGGAAATGGTGCACAACCAACCTGCAGGAGTAAACAAGCTTTATAGTTCTCTTGAGTATTTAGTTGACGTTTATGATAATGTAAACGGAAAGTTTACCAGGAAAGATCTGCACGCAGGGTTCAACAATTTTATCATATACAACTCAGACGCAAATTCAGGAGACACTTTGATTGAGTACATGATCAACGTTAGAAAAACAGAAGGTAGATGGAAGATTAATCAATTTAGGGACATGTCTTCTGAAATTGCAAATGTATCGCCTTATTACGTTGGGCCGCATGCTGGAGGCAACTACAATATCCCGAATGTCAACTTGTCAGGGGGAATTACAAACGAAGTTCCTACGACAGCAAACATTGATATGTTCAATATTGAAGGCATGAACGAAGACCTAAACCCGAACTATATTGACCCAACTAAAGTTTGGTACAAACAAGGAAAGTTTACTGACTTGTTCTTAGCTGTGAGATTGATATCAAACAACTCTGACAACAAATTAATAAATTTGTATAATTCCTTCACCAATTTCAGACCCCAAGAAAGATGAGAACAGCATTAACAAGTACAAGAAGTAAGTTCAAAAAATACCAGGGAGGTGGAGGGTACAATCCAAATGTTGGGTACAACACTCCGGGATACCAAGCTTATCAAAATCAAAACTTTTCTGGATTTGATCAAGCTAAGTCTGGATCTGGAGGAGGAGGATATGCTCCAAAAACAAACTCAGGAGGAGTAAGCGGAGAAGCTGTAGCTTCAGGAGCAATTGGAGGCGTAACTACTGCAGTAACTGGAGGAATGGCAGCATTCGGAATGGACATGGACGCTCCAAAGCAATACAGTGACGCTGAAAGCGCTCAGTTTGAAAAGATTCAAAGAGGTAAAAAAGCTTCTTCAATAGCAACAACTACCGGAGCAACCATAAGTAGTCTTTCTGCTTTAGCTGGTCCATTTGCGTTTATTCCAGCAATTGCAGGTGGTGTTGTAGCAGGCGGTGGAGCCGTTGGTACTGCTATGTGGAATGAGGAAGAAAAAGATCTTAACGAAATGTATGCTTCCAGAATGGAAGACAGACAAAGAGATGCACAGAAAAAGTATCGTATAGATCAGCAAAATTTTGGCACTGGCCAATACGGTCAAAATTACGGTTACCCAATAGGGAAAAATGGCGGATATAATATTCCTAAATACAAGCTAGGAACTCAATCCAATAACGCTAAAAACTCTGAACTAGAAGGTGGAGAAATAATCGAAAGAAATGGAGGAAGAGACAAGTATCTGTCTAAAAGCCTTCCTTCTCACGAACAAGGCGGTGTCGATGAACATCTTGCTCAAGGAGATTTTGTTTGGTCTGATCACCTAAAACACAACGGAAAGAGTTACGCTGATTGGTACAAGTCAATAAAAGAAAGCGATAAGTTTTCTGATGTTGAAAAAAACAAAGCAATTGAAGAAATTAGAAACATGCAACTTGCTGATGCCGAAGCTGAAGGCGGAAGTGAAGTAAATGCTGAAGGACAGAATTACGCTCAATCAGGTGGCTTTCCAAGTGACAGACTTACAGGATCGCCAAATGCTCGAGATCCTTATGGAGCCGCTTACAACTTTCTTTCAAATCCTCCTATCCAAGAGTTTTATGACGCAATGGAAAAGCCAAGATGGACAAGTCAAAGCAATCTTGGTACTCCAAAATACAAGCCAGTAAACAGAGCTTTAAGCGCTCCTTCAGACGGGTCTATGCTTTACAATCAAGATTACAAAGATGAAGTGAAAGGATACAATGATTGGCTTGCTAGTACAACTTTAGAAGATCTTCAAGCAATTCCTCATGAAAAAAGAAAAGAAGCTGAAACAAACAGGTTAATAGCTCTTAAATATCCCCAAGGAAGCAAGGCTGTAGCAGCTACACCACAAGCGGCCGCACCAAAAGCAGCAGCAAAAGCGCCAGCGCCAGCAGCCAAATATGGGGCTCCTGTACCAACAGACCCGCCTAGATATCCTAGGTACACAACTGAACAACCGGAATACGGGCCTAGTCCTCTTGACGGAATGCCTGGATTTGACAATGAAATAACAACTCTTCCTCCAGAGTTAGGCGGAGAAGGAGGCGGTAATTCACTTGGTCAAAGAAGTAAAGCTGGGGCAGCCCTAAACCGTTACGGAAAATATTTTCCTGCAACATTGGCTGGGATTAGCGCAGTTGTAGGGGGAGCAATGCAAAAAGCCCCCGACTACGATATCCCTGGATATAGAAGAATGCCTAGTTCTAATAAAGTAAGACTTGAAAGAGCTAAAACAGACTTTACTTCAGAAAGAGCTTTGGCTGCTAGAACTGTTGACGCTCAATTAAGATCGGGAGCAGGTGTTGGAATGAACGCCAACCTAAATAATACTCAAAGAGTTCTTGCTGAAACAGTGGCTCAAGAAAAAGGCAGAGTTGATGAAATAAACCTTGGTCAGTCAACTAGAGAAGAAATGGCAAACCAAAAAATGAGACAGGAAAGCGCTGAGTTTGACAGAAGAATGCAAAACGAATATGACAACAAGGTTATAGCTCTAGAGCAAAATAAAGTCTCTACTAGAAATGCTCAGATTGCTGATACATCAGGAAAGATTTCTGACATCGGTATGGCCATTGGTCAAACTATAGGTCAAGAAGGCCTTGCTGATGAAATTAGAGGTCAGGGGCTAACCGATAGAGTCGATGGTTACAACTACAAAAAGGCTAGAAAAATATTTGACAGTTTACATCCAAACGGAACTCAGAAACAATACCAAGAGTGGTTGAGAGACGACATGGCAAAAGCAAATTACAATGGAGAAGCTTAAAAAATATCAGTTAGGAGGTAACACTGGGTCTTATGTTTCTTCTCCAAGAATGAGTTTTAGTCAAGACATGGGAGTAGTTGACAGAGCCAAAGTTCAAAGAGGGAGATACGATCAAGGGGTTGAGGATTATAACGTTCTTAACAGAGCGCTAGGTTCTATTCAAACACTTGAAGGAGACAGCTACACCCTAAACAATCGCACAAACATTATTAAAGACCAACTTAACGGGTTCGTTGAGTCAGGTGCTTTTGAGAATAGCAAAATGCTTGTTGACGATTCAATGACTGGATTAATGAGTGACCATTTGCTTGTCAACTCTATTGAGTCTAGGGAAAACTTCATGGCCGGAGAAAAGATGAAATCTGAAGCTCTGGCTCAAGGATTGATATATCACGACTTTGACCAGGTTGTAATGAAAGACGCTGCCGGTCAAGACATGCGTGACGCTGATGGTAATTTGATGTTTGATTCTAAAGCCAAAACACACGTAACAGAAAGAGACGGAGTTTACAACACTAAGTTTGAAAAGCAACTTGATTTTGCTGGAAAAGCAAGACAATTAATTCAAGGAATCCAAAGTGACGATTACAGAATTAAACAACTTTCTGATGCGGCAGGAGTGTTGCCTGGCGACATAAAGCTTTATTTAGAAAAAGGTAGTGGCGTTAGTAATGATAAAATTGAACGTATTGCTAAAGCGTTGCTTCCTATGTTCAAAGCAACAACGGAAGGAGATCAGCAAATGAGAGTGCTGATGGAGCTTAGTCAAAACAAAGACGGAAACTTGCACGACGAAATGCAAGCAGAAGCAAAGCTGCTTGGTTATTTGAAAGACGCTGCGGCTCCGCAACAACATTACAATTACAATATGGAGGTAAATCCATTCGTAGAAAAAGCTATGAATGGAGTGGAAGAGAATCCAGAAAACGATATTCTTTACACTAAAAGCGGAGAATTAAACAACGATAGAGCAAGTACTTTTAAGTTTGCGTATCCTGATCTTTCTGAGTCTATTGACAGATACACTGGTCAAAAGCACTTTAATGCAGATGGAAGTTACCAATCACATTTATCAGAAGTCACCGGTAAGGAACTTCTAACTGGAAAAGAAGTGAAAAGCGAATCTTCTTCAGCAGGCGCTAAAAAGTACGACTTGATTCTAAAAGAAATTGATTACGATTTGTCTAATCTAGACTTAGGAACAAAGGACAAGCTGTCAGCAAACAGTGATTATATGATTCCTTGGATCATGGAGAAATCTGAATACAACAAGCCAGAGAATAGAAAGAATTTTACTAAAGTGGTAAACGGGGCTGAAGTTCCAATGAACGACAAAGAGTTTGTAAAGGCAGTTCACGGGATCATGACGCAAGTAACCATGGTAAAAAGAGCTCAGTTTGAACCTGGTTCAATGCCTAAAATTGCCATGGTTTTAAGTAACGCAATTCCTTCATTTGAAAACTTTAATATTCTAGGTTCTAAAGGAGAAGACATAAAGTTCTCAGAATGGATTGAAGACCAAGACGATGATCTTGGATTTGCAAATCTTGACAACAACAAACTAGCCCATAAAGAAATTGGAATGGGAATGGCTAACGTAGCAAATAACATAAGAACAGAAGGTGTGCCTCAGACCTTTATAAACTACAACGTTACAGGAACTAAAACTGGTAGTATTCACTTCAGAACTATATTTTCAAGTGGGCAGGAAATAGAGTTTGACGCTCAACCTTTTGAGAATTACAGTGATTATCAGGGAGCCAAAGTCATGAAGGTCATTCAAGACAATTTCAACTCTAAAAAAATGACCCCTCAAACGCTTGGTTCAACAATGCCAGAGAAATCTAGATTCTTGTCAAGTCTTTCTTCACAAGAAAGATATATGTTTGAGCCTGGTAAAGAAGTCAAGATTGTTCTTCAAAATGAAATCATAAGAGGAGAGTTTCAACCTATATTGAATTACTATCAAAAAGGAGAATTATTGCATAAAGAGTCTGCTTGGACAGTTTATGACGATCTTTCGGAAATCTACATGAATACATTACAGACAGACAATAACGTAATGGCAAACGCATTTAAGAATCAAACAAGACCCCGTGAGAGATAACAAAAACCTTCTTGACGAAAACGATCTAATCACAGCGTTAGATTCTGGGTCACTTGATTCTCCTACTAAAAACCAAGATAATCTTAGCCTAGGGGCTGGGATTTTTGGCGAAATGGAAGCGGCCGAATTAAAGAGTTATAGACCTGAAGCTGAAACAATAGATTACAGTTTGGATTTTGGTAGTTCAAAGACTGACAAAAACATTACAAACTACCTTGATCTTCAAGATCTAGGGAATTCTAGAGGCGGGAAACAAAGCAGCTTAGATAAAATTGCAAACGGGTCAGTGAATTTCGTTACAAGTGTTGTTGGCCACACTGCAGGAGGATTGGTTGGATTGACGGCCGGAGCCATGCAGGGTATTTACAATGAAATTGGTGGTGACGGTGAAAACTCAGTCAGGTACTTATACGACAACGCAGTTTTTAATGTTCTTGATAGTTTTGAAGACGCTACAAAGAAGACTTTTCCTATGTATTACAGTAATGCAGAAAGAGAAAAAGGACTTATGGGCCAAATGGGCACTCTTAACTTTTGGGCAAACGATTTTGCAAACGGGTTAAGCTTTATCACTTCTGCCGTGCTTACAGAAATGGCTGCTACAGCTCTTACTGGAGGACTTGGTACAGCTGCTGCAAGTGTAAGAAATGCAGCTCTTGCTTCTAGGATGTTTTCAAAAGCAAACAGTACTGCAGGCGCTTTAAATAGAGCCGGTAGAATGGCCAGCAGACTTTCAGAAGTAGCAGCAATGAGTTCAAAGACCAAGTCTTTGCTTGCTGAGACTGGAACTGTAGGAAGACAAGTTTGGACTGGTGCTGGATATGAAGCTTCAGTTGAAGCCCGTCAAAGCTATGACTCAACAGTAGACGCGTTTTTATCTGCGCATTACGAAGACAAGATTAATGAGGAAGAATTAAGACGAGGAGAAAACCTATCCAGAGAACAAAAGCTTGAACTTCTTACCCCAGAAGAGAGAACCAATCTAGATAACGAGGCTACTGGACTTTCAAATTCTGTATTTGCTGGAAACCTAGCTCTTGTTGGATTGGGCAATATGATTACGCTTGGACATCTTTACTCACCTAAGATGCTGCAGCGAATGTCTCGTCCGATCGGAGACAAAATCAGCGCCAAGTTGGGCTCTATGGGCGTATCTAAAGGTGCACGTGCAATTGGAATGGGAACCGCATCTTGGGCAGGTAGAGCAGCTTGGGAAGGTTTGGTAGAAGAAGGTGGCCAGGGTTCTATGCAGAGAATGGCTCAGAACTTTGCAGAAATGTCTGTCATTGGGAAAGAAGGTTCTATTGGGTACATCCAGAACAATATTGACGCCATGGAAGACGCCATGAGAGACACTTACGGAACCACTGAGGGGATGAAAGAAGTCTTAATTGGTTCGCTTGCAGCTGCGCTAGGTTTACCTGGAGCAACCGGGTTCGCAATGAGTCGTGATATCAATAACGAAGAAGACCGAATCAAGTTTTTAGATCAAAAGAAGAAGCTTTCCAAAAGAATGGCTGATTGGGAAAAGATTAAAGAGAAAAATCCTGACTTGAAAAACATGGACCAAAGGGCCTATATGATGTCTTTGATGTCTGCGGCCGGTCCTGCCATATCAAAAGCTTACGAGGAAAAAGATATCAAACTAGCTAAAGACCTAGAAACAGACGTATTGATAGCAGACGTTCTTTTACGTTCTGACATGGAAGCTTTAGGAAGCCTTGAAGACCTTCAAAAAACAATTGACAACGCTTCAACAGAAGAGTTCAAGAAATGGTTCAGGTACGACAAGGACATGACTGAAGCTCAAGTTAAAGAGCGTGTAGCTGAAGTTCAAAAAAGAACAGGAGAAACAATTCAAAGAATTCTAAAAGCTAAAAGCAAAGTTGATAGGTTGCTTCCTATGACTGAAAACGAAAAGCTTAGCAGAAATCCACCTTCAGAATCAAACGGAGATTACAAAGGCTGGATGCGAACTCAGCTAATCAGACACGCTGCAACAGTAGACATCTCTGAGAAACGTCTTGATGAAATGACTGCTGACCTTGGTAAGATCATGGGGGCCAAAGTAAACGATCTTTCTGACACATATAATAGCTTAACTTTTACTGATAAAGAAGGTGAAAAAATAACTATTAACCTGACAGAGCAAAGCCCTTACAATAGTGTAGCTAAGAACTTGGAGGACGCAAAAGAATACTTAGCTCAAATTGAAAGAGACCCATTTGCTTACAATGAAAGCAAGCAAGAAGTAGAGAAGAAGATTAGTGATCACAAAGCTTTCATCGCCAAGATGGAAGAAGTAAATGATAAAGACACTTCTATTCTAGGGATATTTCCAGAAAACGGGGCGGAGTACGACAAAGACCTTCTTCAGGATTGGGTGGACAGAAGCCCAGATGATGCTGCTGTAAACATGGATGACGCCGTTAAATTATTAATGGACATCAGAAGAGTTAGCGCTTCTATGCACGATGCGTCTCGCTTGTTTAATTCTTTACAGAACCCAGAATATCTGAAAACATACATAGCTGGCTTAGTTAAGATACAAGGCGAAATTAAAGCTGAAGATGACGCTTTAGAAGCTCAAACTAATGAAGGGAAGGAGAAACAAGAGAAAAAAGCTTCTAAATGGATAGAGCTTAAAAATCAGATCAAAAAGTACAAGTACGATCTCACTGAGAATCAAAAAGAAGCAGAAGAACATATTGAAGAGTTTGAAGCTGAAGTAGACTGGATTAAAGAATTGATTACAGGAATGAAGCCTCTTGTTGAAAGGGCTAAGAAAAACCTAAATCAAAATAAATTCCTAGTAGACGGAGTCAACGGTAAGAAGAAATTCATTACCAGAGAAGAGCTTATGAAGCAATTCAATTACTTGGAAACTGAGATTGCAGTTGTAAAGAAAAAAGTATTTGACTTAAAAAAACAAGCCGCCCTGACTGAACAGTTTCTTAAGACTGAGTTGGCCGTAATGGAGGGAATCCTTGCTGCAGGAGAAGAGATCGTGGAGGACGATTTTACTGATGTTAGGACCATGGTTATTGAGAAAGCTAAACAAGAGGGTATCTCTGAAGAAGAGGCTTTTCAAAAATTAATGGTTGACTTAAGTGTGGAAGTCAAAAACGTTTCTGACTTCATTGAAAACGAAGGCTTAGAAGAGAGAATATCTATTGTTGAAGAAATGATTGCTACTCTAAAGCGATTCTTAGAAGACTTTCCTGATGTAAACGTAATCGACCGAAAAGGAAGGTGGAAATTTGTTGATGGAGACACTGACGGAACTCAAACTATTTTGGGAATGGAAACTGCGCTCAAAGAGCTGCAGGCAAAGCTTCAAGAACAAGAGATAAAAAGAGATAATGCTGAGCGCTCAAGAGTGAGATTACTCTTCATGACTACCCTTGACAGGATTAAGAATTTTGTCCCAACAAGAGTAGGTGACTTCGTAGATACAGACTCCTTAGAAGAAGACATAGACAACCCAGTTAAGTTGACTACGGAACAAAGAAACCTGATTAAGCCTGACGTAAACAAAGGCCTTAACAAGACCGGTGGTTCTCACGTAACGTACGCATTAGACGAAGGAGGAACAGTTGGAGGATCGATGCAGATTTACAAGTCTCTTTCAGAAGTGAAGGACAGAAATGACGAGCAAAATAGAGAGCTGGCTTACCACAAGAGTAGACTTGTTTGGTTCAATTACTTGAACTCAGAAGGAACTCAGGTCGTGCATAAAAACAGGTTTAGAGGTGAAAAAACCGTTATGGTGTACGTTCATCAAGGGAACGTTCCAAAGGTGTTGAAGAATGAGATGAAGGACATGTTCTTTAATCAGATTTACACTGAAGAAACAGCCAAAAAGAAAGATTTAAAATACAACAGAACTACTCCCCTTAAAGATATTCCATCGGACCACAGAGACATTAAAGGTGTCTTGGCCAAGATTGGAAAGAAGAATGGGAAAACAACCTTGACGTTCGTAAAGGATAAAAACAATAGGTATGTGTTTACTAGCTTAGTCGAACCGTTCTACTTAAACGAGCAAGGAGTTGCTAGGTACTCTAATAGTAGTGATATTCCTATGTCTCCAGTTGAGATTAAAAGGGAAGAGAACAAGATGAGAGCCTTCAGGGACGAGATCCTTAAGAACACTGATTTGCAGATGTCTGAGGTAAACGGAAAAGCCCAAGGAACAATCAACCTTATGTCTCTACAAGAAATTGAAGAGCAAGGACTAAGCTTTGCTGAAGACGCTGTAATGGGGTCAAAAGGACTTCCTAACGTTTCAATTAAAACGGCTAACCCACTTAAGGGAAAGAACGTTGCTTCTGTGCAAACACTTGTCTGGGGGAAACATGAACTTACGTTAAGACCTGGACAAGTAGGGGCTTATGATCACGTGCGTCAAGTTGCTATTCCAATGAGGAAAGCATTCTTAAATCAAGATCTAGCAACTAAGGTTACTCTTCTTTACAAGAAAATGCTTACAGAGTACGCTGGGCATATAGCGGCCGGATCGGCTAAAGGAGAGGCTGTTTCTCTTGCTGCCTCTACGTTGCTTGAAGCAAAAGGGCTAAACAACCCTCCAAAAATTAACGAGCAAATTCAAGACCTTGTTTACACTCACGGTTTAGAAGGAAGTAAGTTTACTCTTAAATATCAATTGGTTAAAGGTGGTTTTGGGGTTGTTTACGGATTAGACAGCACAGAGCTTAATCTAGAAGACTTTGATAACGAAGAGAAAATGGAAGCGTTTAACTCGTTCTTATTGAACAAGTATCATAACGTTAATTCATCAACATTGATTGGAACTACTGCATACAAAAACAGCAAATACACGTCACTGAAAAAAGGTTGGGCTCTTATAGATTTAAACGATGACTTAACCGTTAAAGGCTTTAAAAGTTATTCAGGGTACAACGAATATCTTCTTCAAAAAAAGACTGATAAAAACGGTTCTTACGCTCCATTAAGAACTGCAGCAAGAAGCATAAAAGGAACAATTCTTGGAAAAGACTTTGAAAACTATGATCGCCCAAGAGTTTACGGTGCTTACACTAGAGTTGATTTAGATGGGCTTTCAAACACTCCATTTAGATTCTTAAAGCAAGATGAACCAGGAGAGGATATTCCTGGAAGTGGATACTCTGAAAGCGAGTCGGAATTTGATTCTTATGACGCAGTTGCTGAAGAAGCAAAAGCAAGCGAAGAAGTAAACGATGAGGCAAATGAAGCTGCTCAAGAAATTAAAATTCAGGAAGAGATAAACGAAAGCGTTGAATTCGTTGATATCGCCCCAGACGCTGAGACAGGCACCACTATGGACTCCATGGTAGAAGACGCTGACTTAACCGATGAGGAAATTGAAGCGTGGTCTGAAGCTAATCATGTTTCAATTACGATAGAGCAAATGGCTGCTCTTAGAGCAATTGAAGCAAAAAGAAAAGTAGACGAAGCTCGCTTAGCTGAATTAGAGCAAAAAGAAAAGGAAAGAGAAGACAATGTTTTCAACGAAGAAGAAGACGACGGTGATTTGCCTTCTTTAGACTTGCTTCAAAATGAAGAAGTTTCTGCTACTGAAGACGAAGTTCTAGAACAGATTGCGCAAGCGCTTAAGATGCGTAAGCTAGATGTCAAAATGGTTCAAGGAACAATGAAGAGTAAAGATGGAGAATCTATTGGCAGGTTAGTTGAGCAAGGAAAGGTCCTTCTAAGCTCATTGGCCCCTGGAGGAACCGTATTTCACGAAGCTTATCATGATTTTTCTATTTACGGAATCTCTATCAAAGACAGAAAGAGAATCTACGGTAAAGTGAAAAAAATGAAAGGAAAGACGACTACCTACTTAGGTAAGGATAAGTTGTTTTCTGAGCTTACAGATCTAGAAGCTGAAGAGTGGTTAGCAGAAGGGTTCCGTCATAAAATGATTTACGGAAACACTGATGAGTACATGACAGAAGCTTCTCCAGAAGAGAAGACTTTCTTCAATAAGATTATTGACTTCATCAAAAACATGATGAGGAGGTTACTTAATCTAGATAACAGTTTTGGAGTTAATATAGAGTCTGAGTCTATTTCTGACATATTCGAAAATTTAGCTCAAGGAAAGTATGTAAAACTTGACGCTAGAAATAAGCCTGCAGGTCCTTATGACATGCTTACTAAGATCCCGGAAAAAGATAACAAATTTACCAGAGGAATGGTAAGATCTATGTCTGCTTACATTGGAAAAAGAATGTACAAGCCGTGGAAATACGGCGGAAAACCTCAAGCTCCAGTTACTCACTCTGTCATTTATAACAAAAAAGGAAGCGAAGCAAGAACTACTATAGTTAGGGCTTTCTACAAAACTGTTATAAGAGACATGTATCGTGACCTGGCTCTTAGAAAAGATGATTTAACGAAGTCTGGAGAAAACGCAGAAGAACTTGAAAGAGTAACTGAAGCTTATGACTACATCAAGAACAATCCAAAGACAGTGCTTGGTACTATGGATAAGCTTCAAAGCTTGTTTCTTACTAATCAAGCTGAATCGTTAGAAGACAACTATTACGAAAACGAAATGGAAACTGAGAAGTTTCAGCGTGATTTTGTTGACGAAAGAGACGCCCTGGAGGAGTCTGCGGTGACTGAGTCTCCTTTATTAGTGAGAATGATGCTATCCACCATCCAGAGCAAAGAAAACACGTCTATAGGCTTGCCTGACGTTTACAACATGCCAAAGCTTTTGATTACTCTGTACAACGAGCTTGCCGGTAAGATGACTATTGACGCACAACTTGATCAACTTGAGTCTATCAAGGGGATAAAAGGAAATGAATGGGTCCAAACCGTGATTGATATGGTTGATTTGAATCCAGAAAAAGAGCGTTTCGAAAACCTAGAAAGAATGACTGCTTTTAGAAGCACATTTGCCAAGGCTAATCTTGACATAGCTCTTCAAAAAATCGCTGAAGATGGAACGGTTTACTTGTTAGACCCTGCAGAAATCTCTAGGATGAAAAAGATCCAAATCAAATGGGGGTCTATATTAAAAGCTAACGCTGGAAAAAGAAGGTACGGGTATGTGAATAATAACGACAAAGGCCAAATTGTATTTGACGTTGAGAAAGACTTCACGTATATGAAGAGAAGTCAAGTACCGGGAGAGAAAGGCGAAACAGCTACAATCAAGCTTAAATTTCTCTCCAGACAAATTGAAAAGTTCAGAAACATACCAGACACAATTGGCTACCTAAAGCTAATCGGTATTGAATTTAGCGATGAAGCCAAATTGACTTCTATGCTTCAAGAAGACGAAGAATTAGAAGCTCAGTTTTTTGAAGACGCAACAACCATTTTTGCAGATATAGCGCAAGCAGAAAACCCGTTAGCAACGCTCTTCAATAAAGAGAACACAAACGCAGTTACTCGTGTGAATAACATGATTAAACTGGAAATGTCAACTGACGCTGCAATTGAGCACGGATACTTAAACGCTAAGAACAAGCAGAGTTATAGTGTGGTTCAACCTAATCACTTGTCTACAATACCTGGACTTGGATATGTAGCGCTTGCAAAATATTACAACCCTAAGACTAGCCCGTACATCACTCACAGTAGAGCGGTACAAGGATGGAAAGAAGGAGAGCTTGATTTTAAAGTTGTCTCTATGGCCGGACTTGGATCTGACACAGGAGATTCAAGAGGAAAGATGTTTGTGGATATGAACGAAGCTGATATTATGACTTCGCACATTGACGCATACTTAAGAGGAATCTCTATCCCTATACGTATGGGAAACAAGAAAACTGAGTACGGTGTTAAACTACCAATGAAGTACGTTGATACCGTCAATGAAATGCTTCCTATTCTTCGAGATTACCTATACGATGAAGTTGCAGAATCCGCGGTCAATGGAGTCAATGGAAAAGAAGTGTCTAAATACAAAGACAAAATTCAAAGCCTAAGATTACTTGCCGGATTGCTAAGCGAAGACGTTGATGAAAAAGCTGGGATACTAAAAGACATCGCAGAACTTATGTTCAATAGCGAATTCCAAGGTAAGGTCAGAGAAGAGATCGCCAAAGACGGAATTAGCCCTTCACTGATAGAGTCAATATCAGGGTTAACTGCTGAACTAGACGCAGCATTTACTGCAGGAATTGAAAGAGACGTTCAGGAAATGGACGATTACTTGACTAAAAACAAGCTTATTACTGAAAATGTAGGGGCTGGAAGTAGACGTGTACAAGGTATTTCTCCTCACCATTTTGGAACTGAAAAAGACACAACCATGCACAACGATGCTGAAATCAAGAAGCTCTTGACAAAGGTTGTTGTTCGTCAATTAATGGGTAAGCACGAAATGTTTAAAATGTACTTCCGAGATCCAGCGTTCTTCTCTGATTTGTTCAAGAGAATGGCTATGGCATCGAGTACAAAAACACCTCTTGATACATCCGACAGAATGATGAAGTATTTTTCTCAAGGAACAAAAACTCAAGACGGTACTAAGTTCTTAAACGAAAATCTTCACATTAATATTGAGGAAGGAACATTCTCTGGAGCTGTGCTTGAAGAGCCAATAGCTCAGCTAGGAGAATCGTTAATGCAAGTTTACAGACAATCTCTTTCTAAGAAACAACTTAAAAATTTAGCAGACAAAGGAGTCGAGTACGCCGATGGTTCTTATTACGTTTCGCTTCCGACTTACAGGTTCTTTAGCATTCTTACAGATGATTGGGGAATCAAAAAAGAAGAGCTGTACTGGAAGCTTATTGAAGACAAAGAAGGAACTGGGAATTTTGACTACAATAAAGGGGCTACGTTCCAATCTGGTAAGTACTTGTTCTTTGGCCCCACAACAATTGAGGTCGGTAAGGATGAGATCTTCCAAGGCTTAGGTGCACTTAAGATGTCTATGATACCGATATACAATCAGCTTGGACATGTCGGGGGTAAAAAGTACCCAAACATTCTTAAGATGGTCAAGTTTATGGACGATCAAAAAGTTTCTTCATTGGTTCTTCCTTCAGGCATGAAGCTTGGAGCACCCACTGCCAGAACTCAATTTATGAGTACTGACAAAAATGGTTTAAAAACCATGGACTTCAGTAAAGGCGGGCTAAACGCAGTAGCACCTGAAGGCAGCATAGTCAACTTTGACATGAACTTTATGGGAAGACAAATGCCTGTGGCCGGAGACCCTAAGAACACCGTCTCAACAGCTGTTCAGTACAAGACTCAAGTTTTAGCTAACACTCACAGAAACGGAGTTGCTAGGCCAGGGTACAAAGAAACGGTAGACACGTATAATTCTGTTATTGAAACTTTAACTGGAAAATACCTTCAAAAAGCTCTTGTCAAGTACGGAATCAACGAAGAATTTGATGATAAAGGGAATACAAAGTTTGTCTTTACTGAAGCGTCTTATGGGAAAATCCTAAAAGACCTTGAAGCAGAAGGCTTGCGAGTAGGTATTGGAGCGGCTTTAATGGACACTGTAAAATATCTTTCTGATAAAGGAGGCGAGTTTGTACTAGAAAACTTCGTTGACAGATACCGTATTGAAGCGATGCATTACAGCGCATTCAGTAAAAGCGTAGTAAAGCCTAAAGTCTTTGGAGAAAACCTTACTCAAATCTCAAGTTTAGGATTTGAAGTAAGCGAAAATGAAAACGGTATACTTTACAGTGAAGAACTAAAAGTGTACGAAGAAGACGGGAACTACGTAGTTGAAACCATGATGCCACACATGTACAAAGAGCTTATTGCTCCGGGTACTGACGTGCAAATTAAAGATGGAGAAATCACTATCAACGGCGTTCCAGTTCCTAACTCTAGTGAATTGCTTGACGCTATTGGAATTCGTATTCCAACAGATGGTATTCACTCAATTGAAATCCTAAGGATCAAAGCTTTCTTACCTAAGCATGCAGGGACCAAAATTGTAATCCCGCCTGGCGTTGTGTTCAAGTCTGGTAGTGACTTCGACATTGATAAGATGACGACAATGTTCTTGAACTATTACATGAAGAACGGTGCTCCTCAAAAAGAGCAGTTTTACACTAATATCGAGGACTGGTACAAGTCAAATGTTGACAGAACTGTAAGAAAGTTCATGCATCACTACATTGATTTCAAAGGATTGAGAGCCAAATTGAATAGGCTTCAAGACATGCCAATTGAAGCTGATAGAATGGCAGTGCTGTTTTTAAACAGTTTTCCAGGTATAGCAAACGAAGAGTATACTCCTGAAGAAGTACCGGAAAACGCTGATCAAGAAGAAATAGACGAGTTAATAGCTCAGATGGACGAGATTAGAAAGGCTGTTCCTGAGTTTATGACTGAAGAAAAAGAGATGCTTTACCCTAAGCCTTTCGAAACGTGGAGAAACGAAAACCCTGACAAAGGAGTCTTTGATGTTCAAAGCATCAAAGCCCTAGAGAACGGAGTAATCGAGACTTCAATTAAGCTTCTTTCTGATAAAGGAAGGAGAGAAGAGCACCTGAATCCAGTAGCTATTCCTAACGTGGAAAACATGAAGGACAGTCTATTGCTGATGTTTGAAAAGTCTGGGTTTGATATTGTTCAGTTAGGAAACGTTGTAAACATGCACAAGGAAACAACAATTCCCTACATGGCTGAAGTTGGTAGAGCTTACACTCAAGCGGATAAAGTGCTTGGTATTGCAGCTGTTACGGCTAAGCATCACGTTCAATCACAACTTGCTGGAACTAGCCTAAACATGGAAACTGTTTACGAACTTCCTGATGGAAATAAAATCCGTCCTATTCTATGGTTTAATCCTCAGGGGGTAGAAGCAGAGATGAATAAATTTCATGTTGAATTTAACGAAATGGGAGAAATAGCAAATCCTTTTTCTACCATGGGAGAGATCGAGAACGTCAACGGAGTTAAGATCACTGAAATACTATCTGAGTTCTTGAACTTAGCGGTAGATGTTGTGGCAAACCCTTACTTGCACATTCTAAACATTACTCCAGGAACGGCTCCAGCATACTTCTCTTTATTGAGAAATGGAGTTCCACTTGAAACAACTGCGCTGTTCTTTAATCAACCAATTATCCGCGAGTTTATAAAAAAAAGAGATTCTAGAACTTCTGTAGCCAGGACGTCTATCAAAGGCAAAAACGGAGAACAAAATCAAACAGACGTTGATGTATACAATGAAACGCTTAAAACTTTTGCTCCTTCTTCAGAAAGCAAAATAAGTGCTGAAGAGCAATATCTTACTGATGAAATTATGACTGCGATGATTGAGACTCCAATTGAAGATTTGGATGACACTCAAAGAACGCTTCAGTCTCAAATACTTGACAGCTTTCTAGCTTACATTCAAGTTGGAGAAGACATAACGTCTGTAATTACGGCTCAATCAGTTGACACTAAATTGATTAAAAGTAGAGCGCACGCTAGACTAGTTCGTTCTCAATACGAAAACGTTATTGGAAGAAATGTCTTCCCTGGCGTTGAAAAAATTCTTGAAAAAGGAGTGTCATACATGTCTGCAATGAAAGACTTTACCAACATGGCCGATGACATATTTAAGAACATGTTTTTCACAGAGAAAGATCAAGAAGAATCTTTCAAACAGGATTACAATAAGTTCTTAAATGATCAAAGACTTGTCGATAATTTCCGTCAAGTATACTCTGAATTTGTTTTCTCTCTGACTCACCCTAAGAACTTTAAAATGTCTATGGATGAGAAAATTAGAGTCTTAGAGAGACTAGAGCAGTACTACATTACAACTATTCTGCAAAACATTAATAACGATGATGGAGTGGCTTTAAAAGACACGGCCCACGCTTCAATGTATGGTTCAAAAACGTTTGCAAAGCTTGTATCTAAAATTCAAAACGATGAGTCTCATCCACTAAACAAAAATGAGCTTTTAGACTTCTTAATTCCTTACATAGAAGAAGACCCTAAAAACACCGGTCAAAACGATTATGTTGAGCCTCAATTCAAAGCAATGAATATGTGGGATGACGCTATACTTGTAGATGCTTACAACGCATTAATTGAGTATGACGCAATAAACAACACGAATATTGCTTACAAGGTCCTTCAGGCAGCCATATTGCAGTCTGGGACAATAAATTCTCCATTTTCTTTCTTGGATAGAATACCAGGAGAAGCTTACGCTAGATTGACAAACTCAATCTTACCTAACTACAAAGGGAACATGGAAGGCCTAACTCCTTTCTCTAGCACTCAAGGAGCAGACGAAGTATTTTCTTTAAAGTTTGCAGAAAACTTTATCTGGAATAACTACACCGTACCTCCAATAAGAAGTCAAGACGACCAAGACGTTGCTCACCATTTGTTTGTTAAGCAAAATGTTAAATCAGAAATGGGCGCGGTGATCGGACAAAAACTCTTTAAAATAGTCAACAGAGGAAAGTCCATATCTTCGGCACTAGAAGGACGACAAGATGTTGTCAAATTAGACGCAGGAAATCATAAAAGACTTAAGGGTCAAATGAACACTTACTCTGCGCCAACTGGGTTGGAAATGGACTCAAGAAAAACTGTATCTAAAGAAGAATGTTAAATGGCTTGTAGCTTAAATACTCAGGTAAAAAACCGATTGATAGAAAACAAACTAGCCAAGGAAGTTGGAAACACTTTAATAGTTACAGCTCCAGAGTCTTTGCTTGTGCAAGAAGCCATGAAGATGGCTATTGATTTGGCTAGGGAAGAAGACATCGATGGAATTCCATTTACCGTAGTTCAAGGTCAAGTAATCGTAGATGAAAAGATTGCCTTTCAAGTAGATACAAGAAGAGAAATACTCTCTAAAAAGCCTCTTCAAGACGTAGTTGCAGACTCTTTAGAAGAAGAAGTTCTTTCTTCCCTCAGACAAGTATTCAGAGACTTTAAGATTGACGAGAATATCGTTGAGAGCTTGAAAGACAAGGATGGAAACCCTTTAAAAGGAGTGGCTGCAGCTGACATTACAAATAGATCAATTCAGTATTTACAAGGAAACGCTGATAGGCCTACTGAAGAATACATTCACTTCTATATCGCAGCTCTGTCTGTGATGGATAGTCCTCTTTACAAGAGCATGGCTACTAGAATACTAGGAACTGAAGAGTATACTGAAGTGCTCGGTTCTCATGAAGGAATGGGATATACTGAGCAAGACTTTATAGACGAAGCAATCACTAAACGAGTCTTGAAAACTATTCTTGAGCCAGGGATGATGAAAGAAGCCGAACAGCAAAGAGAAGCCAGGTGGTGGAAACGAGCTGTTCAATGGCTTAAGGACAAACTCAATCTATCTGACCCATATAAGAGAGCTTCATTAGAGATGCTCAATAAAGACCTAGGAGCACACAGAGAAGCGCTGAATGGTTGGGAAAGAAACACAATATTTCGTTCTGCAGGAAACATTCAAGAAAGAGTGAATGATTTAATCGCAGATACTCAGAAACGAGTTGGAATTGAATCATTTAAAAAAGATTATTATGCTGGTAAGATCGATACTAAATACCTTGATTTATTCGAGGATGAAGATAGCTTGGTTGCTAGATATCATATTGATGGAGTTCCGATAGAAAGAAGAGCTACAGACAGATCTTCTATTGCTTTTATGTGGAGTGTAGGTGGAATTGAGGAGGCTAAAGAAATTGGAAGTAGAAAACGTTCTAGAATACTTAGTAGCAATGGAACAAAATTGCACGGGACAATGGAAGCTCTGATTCCTTTAATGGTTCAGGAAAAAGAATTTAAAGGCAAGTTTAACCTTATCTTATTCGAGGAGAGCCCAAAAAAAACCTTGGCGCAAATCAAGAAAGAGTCTGGCATTCCAGAGTCTATGTTTCATCATACGACTGACACTCTAAAAGCAATATTGAAAGACAGGGCCAAAGGACTTGGGCCAAAAGAAAAAGTCAACATATATCAAGAGATTAAGCTTTACTCTAAAAAGGAAAAGACTGCAGGAACCGTGGATTTGCTATTTGTAGACCCTGATGGATACGCTCACGTTTATGACTACAAGTTTATTTCTCCCAAAAACACGGAATCTGAATTGGTCGGAGGGGAATACCTTCTGCGTTTAGATCCATTTCGTGGGCCCAAAGGCGAAGGGTACGAAGATCAAATGATGTTTTACGTTCGAACAGTAATAGAAATGTACAACGTGAGCGGAGTTAAAACCTCTAGGCTTATTCCCGGACACGTACGAATGGCGTACGCTAAAGGAGCCGGCATTACAGACACTATTGCTTACTTTAACATGGATTCAACTATAGATCCAGAGTTGATGCAGTATCCAGTTGCAAATGAACTTCCTGAAGGATTGATGGAGAAAAAAGTTCAAGAGTTTCACCAGCGTAGAGACGAGCTTAAAGGCAGGAAAAAAACCGAAGCAGTAATTCGTGAGTTGAATACAATCAGAACTACACTGAAAGAACTTGCAAATGTTGGAAGCATGGTCGCAACAAGAAGTGAGCTTGGTTCTTTAATCAAGTACGCTCAAGACGGTTTAAAAATCAAGAAAAAAGACAGCCCTGAATACTTGTCAATGAAAGACATAGTAGGGTTGCAAAACGCTCTTTCTCTTTACGCAAATACCACTGCAATAACTGGGTATAAGCTAAAAGACATCAAAGACAAAAAAGAGAAAGCTTCTTTCCGTATTAAGATGGCTTTGATATCAGAGAAAGTAGACCAGGTTGTAAACGACCTTAGATTAGAAGGTAGAAAAAGACTTTACGAAGATCTTCCAACTGACTTCGTTGATTTAGACGCAAATTCAGTTCCAATCAGAAATGATCAGTGGATGACTGACGTGGCTTCTGTAGACAACGAATATTTCAAAGCAGCGATGTACGTGTATGTTGCAGCTCAAGAAGACCGCGAAGAAAGATATAGAGACCTAGTTAGAAAGTGGACTCCACTTAACAAAAAAGTAGAAGAATGGGCTGCTGGAAAAGGGATGTCTACCAGGCAAGCAATGAAAAAACTTGCTACCCCAACAAGTATGGGTATGAGATTGGTAAACATGTTCAAAGAAGAGTTCAACGCCAAGCGTAAAGAAATGTATGCTGACGCTGCTTCCGGTAGAGACGCAGACGTTTTAAAGGCTGTTAAATGGACCAGAGAGAACTACCAAATCATGGAAGGCGCTAAAGAGCGTTACAAAAAAGCCAAGGAAAGAAAAAGCAAGAAGTTAATTGAAGAGTTCATTACTAAAACGAGTTATGGGTATAAAACAAAAATGGCTCAATTCGAAAAAAGCAACGATGTCTTTGACAAGGACAACGTTGACGCTTGGGTTCATCGCTCTTCACTTAAGTACTTAGAAGTTAAACCAGAAAAAGCCAAAGATCTTTACAGTAAGGAATACGGAGAACTTAACCAAGTTGGGAATGAACCACTCTTAGCTTTTTACACTGCTTGGAAAAGTCAAATTGCTGATTTTAACGATTTGCTTGATGGTAGATACATCAACACAAACACAATACCTTCTATATTAATTGGGTCAATTGAAGCTGGATTTGAAGGTAAGGGAGCAGTAAGCACGTTTGCTAAAAATATGATGCACAGCATTACTATTGAAGAAGAAAACGAAGAGCAAATTGGAGAAGACACAGTAAAAAGAGTGCCTCTTGGCCACCTTAAGCCAATTCTTAATGACAAGGGAGAGTTTGACGAAAGTCGAATCTCTATGGACTTAGGAAGAGCGATGCTTCTGTTTGGAGACGCTATTTACAAGCACGTTGCTTTAGACGATGCTGAAGCAAGAATACAAATGATTAGAAGCTTGCTCTCAATCCAAAGAGAAGTAAGAATGAAGGGCGGAAAGTTCCTTTATAAAGGCGGAAGAATAGACACAAAAGACCTTTCTGAAGGAACGCTGTCTGAGTTTGACACAATGATGGATGTTTTGCTTTACGGCAACATCAGCAAGCTAGAGCTTGGTTCATTTAAAATGAATGGCAAAACAGTTTCTGTTGCTAAGCTTTTAATGCAAATGAAAGTTCAGTACGGTAAGATTAAAATGACCTTGCCAATTAAGGCAGCAGCCGGTGCAGCAACTTCAGCTATAGCATTCAGAAGAGCTAAAGCAGTTGACAATCCTAACTACTCACAAGAAACCCTTATGAAAGGAATGACCTTGTGGCACCAGGACAACGCCAAGTACAAGGCCTTCTCAAAGTTCTTCGATGTTCACTCAAAGGATTTTAGATTTGAATCAGAACAGTCTATGAGGGGAGATATACTTTCAAAGTATATGGACAGCGTTTACCTGTACTATCCGTTGATTCCCGCAGACGAAATGGGAGACAGAAGATTGCTCATAGCTATGCTATACACTCACGGAATTAGCAAGGAAGGAAAACTGGCCAGGCTAGAAGATCTTCCAGAAGGAGAAAAGAGCTTAATTGAAACAGCGACTTTCAAAGACGACGTAATGGGAGGAATTCCAAAAGCAGTAAGATTTGAAATGAAAATGAGATTTATGGAAGAGGTTAAAGGTGTCAGGGGGAATATGTCTCCTTACATGTTTGCGCTTTATGAATCTAACGTGATGTTTTCAATCGGGATGCAGTTTAAAGGCTGGATGCCAGAAATGCTTCAAGATAGGTTTGGAAAAATCAAATACAACATCTGGGCGGACAGATTGATGGAGGGTAGATACAGAACTCTGATAAGACAAACCGTAAACTCAGGAAAAGAACTAGATAAAGACGATGTTCCTGTTGAGCTACAAGAAATGGCTTGGTATGAAGTGATGGGTTCTACTGCTAAAGGCATAAAGGAGCTGGTTACGATGCTCGTCTCTGTAAAAGGTTATACTTCTTCAGCTAAAAAAATTCAGAAGCTTAAAGACGATAAAAATTGGAGCGATAAAGACCAAAAGAAAGCAGACAAAACCAAAGCCATTTACGAAGAGCAAATGAAGGAGATGCAACGTAACACTACAAGTCCCAAATTGAAAAACATGGATCTTGAAGCTTACATGCAATTTCAAGAGCAAAACATCAGCTCAGCCTTGGCCGAACTTAGATATGTTTTCTCTTGGTTACTATTAACTGGATTAATGGGTATGGCGGCCGGAGATGAAGATGACAAGCTTTTAAACAAGGGCCATACTAAACTGATGGACTTGATGGGAAGAATCAATATGGAACTTGCTATGTTCATCAACCCGCTTGAAGCTTTATACTTAAACAAGTCTGGTATTCCATTATTTGGAATGCTTGAGATGTTCGGCCACTTGGTTACTAATGGCTCTGATGAGATTAGAGATAAGATAATGGGAGAAAACAGTCCAAACGACACCACTCCTCCAGGATACTATCTTGCAAGTTTTGTTTATGGAACTTCAAACATTAGATGGTTACTCAAGTAAAAAAAAAAGCCACCCCTGTGAAGGAGTGGCTTTTTGTTTTGTTTAATATGTCTTATCCGAATAAAGTTGCACCCGCAACAAACGAAAGTAATGCAGAGATTACTACTGCAAGAACAGTAACATGAAGATTAGTAACTTTTTCAATTACAACTTTCTCAACAATTGTTTCGAGAATTACTTCAACCTCTTTAATCACTTCAACTTCAACCTTAACTTCTTTGATTACTTCAACTTCCTTAACAACTGGAGCTGCTTTCTTCACAGGATTTTCTTTAGTCAAATAATCAGGGATGTTAACTGACTTAGATTGTAGGATTCTTTTGCGAGCGTTCTTTGAAGATGTGCTTTGTCCACCAATTGCTTGCTGACAAATTTTCTTTTGATTTATCAACAGCTCTTCGATTTGTTCTTTCTTATTCATTTTGAAATTGTTAAAGGTTTGTAATCTGTTACATGTTTGGCTTCCGGACCATGAGAGGTTAAGATGCTGGTAAAGTTCATTTCTATTTCGTCTAAAACAGGCGCTAAATTTAAGTCAAACTGGTCCATACAAGTTACGACTAAATGTCGGTCAATCGTTGGAAAGTTCGAGTACTGCATGTCACACATTAAAGCGTAATTTATAGCTTCAACATCTAATTGTCCATAACGAAGATCGCCTTGAAATGGGTCCGATTTGTTGGTCTCCTTTTCTGCGTTATTCAAAAGAATATCATTGTCTTCGTTAAGCATTGGGCCAGCTCCGTGTCTGGTTACATAGCTTCTCGTTACGTAATACATCTCTGGCACCACTTCAAGTGCTGCTAAAAATTGATTTATGTTTTGAGAAGTAGTGTTTGACCTAGTCACGTTTGGAAAGAAACCAAATTTTTGATCCAATAGAACACCTTGAGCGCCTTCAAAAATCAATTCTTCATAATCAAAGAAAACGTTGTTTCCATTGTCAATCTTGATGATCTCTGCTGTTTTTCTACACTCTTCAAGGAACTCGTCCATTTTCTCCCGACCAAAATCAAAGTTGGGATAGCAATTCTCCTGTATGTTCTTCAATTTCAACTTGAGAATTGAAGGAAATAGAAGGTCTTGAGCAAAAAGATGATAATGATTTTCCTCTCTTTGAAGAGTCTCTCCAAATCCCACGCCCACACTGCCGTGTCTTTTTGTTCCGCGTAGCTCTTCCATTTTTTGATTTACCATCAACTCAAAAGGAGTAGTTACTGGAGTAAATGGGTGCACGTGCAAAGGCGGGATGACTTTCATCTTAGACTTCAAAACGTGGTTTTCATTAATTATGGCTCTTGGATAAATCACGCAACTGTTCATGATGTACGTGAGAGCCCCATAAAGAACTCCTGAACCATAAGACGAAGAAACGTGACTGATACCGTCTTTGACAACTGTGTGGCCAGCTTGATGCCCACCATTGAATCGAATAACTGCAGGGTTCTTAGCCTTTGAAACAAGGAAAGCAGTCGTAAGACCTTTTCCCTCGTCTCCATAGCCAAGACCCAAAACTACTTGGGCCCTCATTTAAAGCTTAATGGTTGTCTCAGATGAAGGCAAATCACCTACGGTGATAGCTCCTTCAGCTTTAATGATAGGATCACTTTCTACAATCTTCTTACCGAAATCTGCAGAAAATTCAAGAATCTTCTCAGCAATAAGCTCAGGAATCTTCAGATAATCTACCACTATAAGTAGATTATCTCCAAGCAATTCTCTCCAAGCTGAATCAACGGGTCTTCCATGATCAACATGAATGTGAAACACGTGATTTGTTTCTTCAGCCAACTCTAACAATTGAGCTGCAGAAGAAACACCTTGAGCTACCGAAACTTCACCTTGAATTTTGTCAAAAGCTTCTTTCGGGTAATGATTCAAAAACGCTTCGTCACCAATCGTGAAGACAAATCCTTTTTGTTTTCTCTTTTCCCAAGCGTCAGTTTTAACGTGTCTTCCAGCAAAGGCC
>Ga0222653_1000375_pt1 | contig 27242 bp, 20 predicted proteins | sample AntAcemetagen419_FD_179856 | JGI IMG/M metagenome (GOLD analysis project Ga0222653, IMG submission 179856) | Saline water microbial communities from Ace Lake, Antarctica - #419 | ecosystem: Environmental > Aquatic > Non-marine Saline and Alkaline > Saline | place: Antarctica: Ace Lake...
TCTTATCCGAATTTGCTGAACTAATTGGAATACCGCCTGAAGATTTGGATGACCTTCCTCTGTGCGGTTACATCGGTTTTGATATACTAGGAGATTTCAACACCTCTTACGACCTGCGCGTAGAGGTAGACGATCAGGTTCTTACTGCAAGAACTCACATCCCCAACCCGGTTGTCCCTGATTCATCCTATTTCAAACTATGGGCAAATAGCCCGCAATATGGCTACGTATTTACTCGATTCGTTGACCCTGACACTCTCAACAATGCCTATCGGGTTTTCACGAAAAGGATTGGACCAAATAACAATGATAATCCAATCGACGAGGTTTACTATGCGCCTCTTGGATCGACGTTCCTAGATGAATTTTTTAACGGAACTTCAATTGAAGTGGGATTTCAACGAGGACAACCATTCAACTCTTCTCGCCCCGTAGATATAGGAGATGAAGACGGATATTTTGAACTTGGAGATCGTTTTGTTTTCAAGTTTTGCTCCATCTCAGAACCCAGTTATCAATTCTATCGAACTTTTGAACAGCAGCTGGGAACAAATGGTAGCCCTTTTGCGGCTCCGAACAATGTAATAACAAATATAGAGGGTGGGCTAGGCATCTGGGCTGGCTCTGCCTGTGTTTACGATACTATATTTGCTACTCCATAGGGTTTTCCATAACTGATATAAACTTTGGTGATATATATTTTTCTTCACATAGAAAGGATAGTTCGTAAATTTGCACCCTGAAAAAAACACTCGACAATGAGTCAAGATACTGAACATGTAAAATGCCTGATAATTGGATCAGGCCCTGCGGGCTATACCGCAGCAATCTACGCAGCGCGAGCTGATATGAATCCCGTAATGTACCAAGGGCTGCAACCGGGAGGACAACTTACCATCACCACTGAAGTGGAGAACTATCCGGGATACCCCGACGGAACTCAAGGACCTGAGATGATGGAAGATTTTAGAAAACAAGCCATAAGGTTTGGAACGGATGTGCGATTTGGTTTAGCCACAGCGGTCGAGTTCAATGGCACTAAGCATGTAGTAACGATAGATGGCAACAAAGAAATTACGGCTGACTCTATTATTATTTCTACAGGTGCTTCTGCCAAATGGCTGGGTATCGAAAGTGAGAAAAGACTAAACGGATTTGGAGTAAGTGCCTGTGCGGTTTGTGACGGTTTCTTTTACAAAGGTCAAGATGTCGCTATCGTAGGTGGTGGAGATACCGCTTGTGAAGAAGCCAGTTATTTGGCAAAGCTTTGCAAGAAAGTAACCATGTTGGTAAGGAGAGATGAGCTACGTGCCTCAAAGGCAATGCAGCATAGAGTCATGAACACAGAAAACATTGAAATTCTGTGGAACACTGAAACTGATGAGATTTTAGGAGAATCTGGTGTAGATGGAGTTCGGGTGAGGGACAGAGTTTCCAACGAAACAAAAGAAATCAAGATCACGGGATTCTTCGTTGCCATTGGCCACACGCCGAATACTGGTATATTCAAAGGACAATTGGATATGGACGAAACAGGCTACCTCAAGGTAACGCCTGGATCTACTAAGACCAATATTAAAGGAGTATTTGCATCAGGAGATGCCGCCGATAAAATATACAGACAAGCAGTTACCGCTGCAGGAACTGGTTGTATGGCAGCCCTTGACGCCGAAAGATATTTAGCTGACGCAGGTATTCATTAAGGCACTTAAATCTTAAAAAAACAAAAGCCTCCCCATAGCAAGGGAGGCTTTCTTATTCATAGCCCTAAAATATTAATTCTTCATCAATTACAATACGCTTGTCTGCTCAAATAGTTGCCAGCTAAGTTTGAAATTTTATTCTCAAAATGCACGGCTTCAATCTCTGCACTCTTTGAGCTGTGCTATCGTAATACAGTTTGTTTCTCGTTGGTAAATTGACATCATGCGTTGTAGCGAACTCCAGAAAATCGTTCAGTGCTTCGATTCCTTGAGAAAGCTTGCCTTCACTTGATTCAATGATGATGCCTTTCAATTCTCCGTTCTTCGAAAACAATGGTGCTCCAGGATACAAAGCATATCCGCCTAACCACATAGTCTCTAGATCAGAAAATTGTGTGGTCGCCTCTCCAAACAATAGTTTACCATCTGAATAGCCCAAAGAAATCATCTCGTCTCCCACTTCAGAGGCAGTTTGTGAAAATCTAAAGGGGACGGACGTTCGCAAAACCGAATCAACCAGAAGAAGTGCCAAGCCAGTTTTTTTATCAATTGCTATTACCTCGGCAGTACTTGTGTGTAAAAGGTCATTGCATACGCTAATATTATCTCCCTTTGACAAATGCTCGGCAGAGGTTAAAGCAAAACCATCTTCGTTAATGATAAAGGCACTTTTTTCTCTCCATTCAAGAACGGGAGTAAACTCGATCGTGTCTACTGTAAATGTATCCACTGCAGCCGCTGGATACGTCACATCTTGATTAGTTGCCATATTGTAGAGACCAAGAGAGGTGAGTCCTGAGACTACAACCGCGATAATTGCAGCAAATGATATTAGCTGTAATGGTTTCATTTTAATCTTTTTTGGATTGTCCTCCATCTTCTTTAAGTTGCTCGCATCATCTGGAAGCAAGCGGTCCCTATATTCTCTTAAGATGGTTGTTCGCTCCTTTGAACTAACGTGATTTTTTACCGTTGCTACAACTCTGGAAGTCATTGCAAGACAAACCTCCATTTCTTCTCCTACTGGCTTCGCTTGTTTGTCTGGAGCTATCACGTAGTTCAGACATTTTACGAAATCTTCATTCTCTATCTTAAAAGTTTTGTTCTCGGTAAGCTCTACCAATTTCCTCAAGCATCCTGACAGCCGATTCATAGCTCTTTCTTCTACGCTAAAACCGAGCCTAGGTCCAACTTCTTCAAAAGGCTTGCCCATCCCGATTAACTCAATCATCATCGTTCTGCAGGGCTCACCAATAAGAGCCAGTTTTGAAGCAGCCTTCTCGCTGCGTTCATTCATCAAATCTATCTCGTGGAACGCATGGTCGAGATCGTAATATTCTCTTCGATGCTGCACAAAGTTCAAATCAACGTTGCGCTTCTCCAACTTTTTAAGCCAGATGATTCGCGCGAATGAATAAATCAATCCTGAAGATTTTTCTAGATAGGACTTTCCTTTGAGCTCGATGGAGCGGGTATAATAGTAGAATGCCTCGATATAAATATCTCGAGCTTCCGAAAAGGAACCCTTGTTTTCGGTTACAAAACGAAGAACAGGCAAATAGGAAGACTTAAACTGATCTTCTAATGTTTTCCAGTCTTCATTGGTAAAAGTGTACCATTTCTCTACGCTCATATGGAGAAGCCAAATTTCTCAGATCCAGACTAATGTCACACGCGTATACGCATCAAGGGCAGTTAGGTTTCAGGTGCGCACTTCGAGAGAGATTAAAGGAACTTTTACAACCGAAGAACGTTACAGGATAAAGTCATCAGACTTTAACTCGAATTAACACTGCAACAGCAAGCTGAAAGGTTCTGTAAAGCGTTATATTTAGGATTCGAAAGTATTTAATATGAAAAGACTCATCTTAGTCACCATTGCCGTTTTGGCTTTAACGGTATCAAAAGCCCAGTCAAAAGAAGATCAACCTGAATTCAGAAAAGCCGCTGAAAAAATAACGGCACTTCTTTATCATCTTGAGAACAGTTATGTAGACAGCGTCGAACTTGAAAAAGTCGTAGATGAGGTGATTCGAGAAGTATTGGGAGAGTTGGACCCTCACAGCGTTTATATTCCAGCCGACGATGTAAAGCGAGCGAACGAAGGACTTGAAGGAAACTTCGAGGGAATCGGAATTCAGTTCAATATATTGAGAGATACTATCACGGTGGTCTCCCCTATTTCTGGTGGACCAAGTGAGTCTTTGGGAATTATGGCTGGAGATAAAATTGTGAGTATTGATGGCGAAAACGTAGCAGGCACAGGAGTAACCAATAGCGATGTTACGTCAAGCCTTCGCGGAACCAAAGGAACGGAGGTAACAGTAGGCATTCGTAGAAGAGAAAACTCTAAAGTGCTCATTTTCGATATCGTAAGGGATGAGATACCGCTCTACAGTTTAGATGCATCTTACATGGCGACGGATAAAATCGGATACATCAAGATCAACCGTTTTTCTAAAACCACAATGGATGAATTCCACGCAGCAATAAAGTCCTTAAAAGAACAAGGTATGCAGGACTTGGTCCTCGACTTACAAGGAAATGGTGGAGGCCTTTTGGAAACCAGCCGGCAGCTTGCCGATGAGTTTATTTCAACAAACAAAATGATCGTTTACACTGAAGGGAGAAGCTATCCAAAAAGGGAGATGGTATCCACCTCCAAAGGAGAATTTGAAGAAGGACGACTCATTGTATTGACCAACGAAGGTTCGGCTAGTGCTTCGGAAATCGTATCAGGAGCTATACAAGATTGGGACCGCGGTCTGATCGTTGGACGAAGAACATTTGGCAAAGGATTGGTTCAACGGCCAATCCCATTGCCCGACGGAAGCTATATCAGGCTGACCACTCAAAAATACTTCACCCCAAGCGGACGCTGCATCCAAAAGCCATATGACAACGGAATGGATGCGTATTATCGAGAAAAATTTGATCGCTACGAAAGTGGTGAATTTTGGTCTTTGGATAGTTTGGATTTCCCTGATTCATTGAAATATTCGACTGAAAACGGTCGAGTGGTTTACGGTGGAGGTGGAATCTTACCCGATGTCTTTGTTCCTCTAGACACAACGGCATCCTCAGATCTAAACAGCGACCTAATTCGAAAAGGCGTCATGAATTCATTCGCAATTACTTACACCAACAAGCAGAGAAAGAAGCTTCTCAAAGAATTTGGTGATGTTGGAGCCTATGTAGATGGATTTGATATTGATATAGCAGTTGCAGAACTCAAAGAATATGCCGCCAAAGAAGACGAGGAAATAGATTGGAGCGAAGAAGAATTTAACACCTCTAAAAAGATGATTGAAGGAAGGCTCAAAGCCCTTATCGCAAGAAACTTATGGGATTACAGCGCCTACTACCAAGTATTTAACCCGTATTGGGGCACTTACATTAAGGCCATTGAAATACTTAAAGAGAATGACTACAACGAGTTTAAATTAGCCGATTCTCGGCTTTAAGACAACAGAGTTCCAAATCCGAAACTCTATTTTATACCTTTACAAACTAAACTACGAAAACAATTTATCATGAGTGAAAACTTAAAAACAGGATTGCTAGTGTTTATTGCAGCATTGCTAGTTGTGAATACTGCAATTTTAATCACAGACGATGGCCCATCTTATGCAGACCCCAGCGCTGACAGAGCCTCATTCGAAAGAACAGCGGCAGTATCTGCAAACAATCTCAAAGAAAAGAAGGTTGCCTTAGATAAGGCAAAAACGGTAGATCCGTTAAAGACTACTGCATCAAAAACAGCTCCAGCAGGTCCTGTTACAACGATGGAGTTCGCAGAAACTGGTCATGATTTCGGAACCATTTCCCAGGATTCTGAAAACACAAAAGTTTTTGCCTTTACCAATACGGGTACTGAGCCATTGATCATTGAAAATGCAAAAGGGTCTTGCGGTTGCACGGTACCTGAATATCCTAAGGAGCCTATTCCTCCAGGAGAGAAAGGAGAGATCAAAGTAGTTTACAAGCCAGGTAAACAAAAGAACGCTCAAAGTAAAAACATAACGATTACGGCTAACACATTGCCAGAAAAGTCTGTATTGACTATTTCTGCAAATGTGATGGAAGCCAGTATCTAATTAGAAGATTTTGATTCAAAATAAAAAGCCCCGACAAATTGTCGGGGCTTTTTTCGTTTCCTTTTGCGGGCTATATGTGGGCAGCTAACCAGTCTCCTACCTCACTGGTCTTATATGCTTTACCGCTTTCCGCAAGATCTTCAGTCACAATACGTTCATCCAATGATTTATTGACCACTGCTCTAATCGCTTCGGCTTCTTCCTGAAGTCCAAAAGCCGTTTCAAACATCATTGCCGCCGAAAGAATCGTAGCCAACGGATTAGCGATGTCTTTTCCTGCAGCCTGAGGGTACGAACCATGGATAGGCTCAAAGAGAGATATTTTTTCGCCCAGAGATGCTGAAGGCATTAATCCCATAGAGCCAGAAATCACTGAAGCCTCATCGGTTAAAATATCACCAAATAGATTTTCTGTGATCAAGACGTCATACGAATTAGGCCACTGCACTAAGCGCATGGCAACGGCATCTACAAATTCATAGGACACTTCAACTTCTGGATATTCTTTTTCCATTGACTGAACCGTCTCTCGCCACAAGCGTGAAGATTCCAAAACATTCGCCTTGTCTACACAACAGAGTTTCTTTGAACGCAGCATGGCTGCCTCGAACCCTTTTACAGCCAAACGTCGAATCTCTGCCCGCGTGTATGTACAAGTGTCGTAGGCGGTATTGCCATTGTCTTCTCTCCCACTTTTCCCAAAATAGATGCCACTCGTTAACTCTCGAAAGAACACCAAGTCGGTACCCTCTATGCGCTCTCGTTTGAGGGGCGAGTTATCTATTAAGGAAGGGAAAGTAAAAGTCGGACGAACATTGGCAAATAAGCCAAGCTTTTTGCGCATCTTCAACAGACCTTGCTCAGGACGAACCTTTGCGGTCGGATCATTGTCGAATCTCGGGTGACCTATAGCACCGAAAAGTACCGCATCTGCTGCAGCACAAATCTCGTGCGTTTCATCAGGATAAGGATCACCAACGGCATCAATTGCGGCAGCTCCAGTCAAAGCGGGCTTCCAAGTAATTTCATGATCGAATTTTTTTGCAATGACGTCCACCACTTTCACAGCTTGGTCTATCACTTCGGGACCTATTCCGTCTCCTGCCAATAAGGCTATATTCATTTTCATCTTCTAATGGGTGTCGATTAGTGTTCTTTCGATTGAACGAGGTTGAGCATTTTTTCAGTGGCCTTTATAGCAGATACCGTTTCATCAATATCGAGGCCGGTAGTCATAAACTCTCCAGATCCATTTCTCCAGGTTATCTGAGTTTCGGCAATGGCATAGGTGTGCGTTCCCGGAGGTATTCTCACAGCGTAATTTATGAGCTTGGGCAATCGGACGTTTTGACTGCTATATACTTTGTGCAAAGCGTTCATGAAGGCATCAAACTGTCCGAAACCTTGTGAGTTTTCCTCAAAAAGTTTTCCGTCAATTTCTATACTCATTGTAGATGACGGCTTCAAGCCCATGGCTTGCATCAAGACAAAAGACCGAACGAAAACTTTTTGCTCATGAGAATGAGTTTGGAGCACATCTGAGATGATATAAGGAAGATCTTCTTTGGTCACTATTTCTTTCCTGTCTCCCAATTCAACAATGCGCTGAGTTACTTTCTTTACCTCTTCATCATTGAGTGTCAATCCAAGTTCTTCCAGATTCTTCAGAATATTTGCCTTACCCGAAGTTTTACCAAGTGCATACTTGCGCTTCCTGCCAAATCGCTCGGGCAATAAATCATTGAAATAAAGATTGTTTTTGCTATCCCCATCTGCGTGTATACCTGCAGTCTGCGTAAATACATTGGCACCTACAATAGGCTTGTTTACAGGAATTCTAAAGCCTGAAAAAGTAGAGACTATTTTACTGACTTCAAACAGACTAGATTCTTCCACATGGGTATTAATCTCGGGCAAGAAATCATTTATTACAGCAATGCAACTAGCCAATGGAGCATTCCCAGCGCGCTCACCCATTCCGTTTACAGTAAGATGTATACCATGGCAACCAGCGCGAAGAGCCTCCATAACATTAGCAACGCTTAAATCATAATCATTGTGGCCATGGAAATCAAAGTGAGTATTCGGATATCTTTTGACAATATCTCGGAAATAAGCAAATGTTTCTGCGGGTGTTAAGACTCCCAATGTGTCAGGGAGGAGCACGCGCTTAATTGGTTGCGTTTCCAGAAAATCCAAGTATTCAAATACGTATTCGATGGAGTTTCGCATGCCATTGCTCCAATCTTCCAAATACACATTGGTTTCAATTCCCTTCTGTTCGGCTGACTCAATGATCTGAGCGACTTCAGCAAAGTGCTGCTCAGGTGTTTTTCTTAGTTGATGTGTCAGGTGGTTCAACGACCCTTTGGTGAGTAAATTCTGGACTTTGGTTCCTGCCTTCTCCATCCAATCAAGAGACAAGCCCCCATCTAAAAAAGTCAAAACCTCAATTTTCCCGATGCAATTATTGGCGGAAGCCCACTCTGCTATACTTTTTACAGCATCAAATTCCCCTGCCGACACGCGAGCAGATGCCACTTCAATTCTGTCAACCTTCAATTCAGTCAAAAACAATTTGGCCAAGGTCAATTTCTCAGATGCGGTGAAAGATACGCTGGGTGTTTGCTCACCATCTCTCAGCGTAGTATCCATTATTTCAATGGTTCGTGCCATGATAATCTGCGCTGTATAGTTTAGAAAGGAGTCTTTGAAGCAAAGTCCTTGATTTCACTTTCTAGGTTGAGCAGATAGTCGATATCGTCAAACCCATTTAGGAGATTCTCTTTTTTGTATTCGGTGATTTCGAATTTCTCGGAGATTCCACTTCCTACAATATTTATTCTTTGGTCGGACAGATCAACCTCAAATTTGGATTCAGGGTCTGTTTCTATTTCCTTAAATATTCTTTCGAGGAATTCAGGACTTACCTGTACTGGCAAAACCCCAATATTCAAACAGTTATTTCTAAAAATATCAGCAAAAAAGCTTGAGACAACGCATCTGAACCCGCAATCATAAATAGCCCAAGCCGCATGTTCTCGTGAAGATCCAGAACCGAAGTTTTTCCCACCCACCAAAATCTTCCCGCTGTAAGTCTGGTTGTTCAGGACAAAGTCTTCTTTTGGTGTGCCGTCTGTATTGTATCGCCAATCTCTAAAAAGATTATCACCAAAACCTTTGCGCTCGGTGGCTTTTAAAAACCGGGCTGGAATAATCTGATCCGTATCGACATTCTCAATCGGCAGAGGAACCGCCGTACTTTCTAATATGTTGAATTTATCGTATGCCATGTTGTGTACTTAGATTTTTGAAAATAGAGCATTCGCTAAGCCAGATCGGCTTGCATTAACCCTCTAGGATCAGTCACTTTCCCAGTTACAGCGGCGGCTGCCGCTACCAATGGACTCGCAAGAAGAGTTCTAGACCCAGGCCCTTGACGGCCTTCAAAATTTCGGTTTGAGGTACTTACCGCATATTTTCCAGGCGGTATTTTGTCGTCATTCATTGCCAAACAGGCTGAACAGCCAGGCTCGCGTAATTCGAAGCCTGCTTCGTGCAAAATATCCAATATGCCCTCTTCTTTTATGGCATCTTCCACCCGATGCGAACCAGGAACCAACCATGCTGTAACGTTGGGTGCCTTTTTCCGCCCTTTTACAATAGACGCAAAGGCCCTGAAATCTTCGATACGTCCATTTGTGCAACTACCCAAAAATACAAAGTCGATGGTTTTATCAATCATAGACTCGCCTTCATTGAAGTCCATATAGGCCAATGACTTTTTATAGGTGCTTATGCCGCCATCCACATGTGCAGCCATCGGAATACCTTTTGAAATTCCGCCTCCCATACCAGGGTTGGTGCCATATGTGATCATGGGCTCAATATCAGAAGCCTCAAAACTTAATTCTTGGTCAAAAACCGCATCGGTATCGGTCTGCAGCGTTTTCCAGTATTCCATTGCTATATCCCATGCTGCTCCTTTCGGAGCATATTCACGGCCTTGGATGTAAGAGAAAGTTTTCTCATCAGGGGCAATCATACCACCTCGTGCACCCATCTCAATACTCAAATTACAGACAGTCATTCGACCTTCCATGCTCATATCTCGGAACACCTGTCCTGCATATTCTACAAAATAACCCGTCGCACCTGAGGTACTGAGTTTTGATATAATGTAAAGAGCCACATCTTTCGGCGTGACACCAAAACTCAATGTACCATTAACGTTGATGCGCATACTCTTTGGCTTGGGCTGCATAATGCATTGCGCAGCCAAAACCATTTCTACCTCAGAAGTTCCAATCCCAAATGCAATGGCTCCGAAAGCTCCGTGAGTAGAGGTGTGTGAATCTCCGCAGACAATGGTAGCACCCGGAAGTGTTATTCCAGCTTCGGGTCCGATAACGTGAACGATACCATTTTTTTCATGACCCAATCCCCAATATGGAATACCATGTTCGGCAGAATTGGTCTCAAGTGCTTTAAGTTGATTCGCTGAAAGAGGATCTGCTACTGGCAGATGTTGATTGATAGTAGGAGTATTGTGATCTGCTGTTGCGAATGTGCGCTCGGGGTATAAAACGGAAATGCTTCTCTCCTTCAACCCCAAAAAAGCGACAGGACTCGTAACCTCATGCACTAAATGGCGATCGATGAAAAACACATCTGGCCCATTTTCAATTTTCTTCACGACATGCGAATCCCAAACTTTATCAAATAGTGTATGACTCATAAAACGATTGGTTGATGTATTCAGCTAATTTAGAGAAGATGATTAAATACCACAATAGAATTTCGCGAATTCATTTTTAATCAATATTTCATCCTTTCTAAGAGTTCAATGAAAATTTTTGAATATAAAGTGTCATATCTACACTTATATTAAAGAAAACTGAAATATGTCTGAATTCTATTCGTAATGAATGGGTCTCCCTTAGGTTGAGTTAGTTAAAAATTTATTCGTTGGCAGTGCTTAATAAGCCAAAGGCACTTGGCAAGAAAAAGGAAATAAAGGTGAAGGTGAATCAAATTTTGCGCTCCACCGCTTTCTACTCCAGCAGCTTATCAATTCTCTCCGCCAATTTTCTATCTTTTTCAGTCACCGTATTTCCTGCATCGTGTGTGCTTAGGTTAATCTCAACCTTGTTGTACACATTGTTCCACTCAGGGTGATGGCCTATGCGCTCGGCCTCAATCGCCACCCGAGTCATAAAGGCAAAGGCCTCAGAGAAGTCTTTGAATTCAAATTGGCGCGTCAGCTTATTGTTTTCTTCTTTCCAGTTCGACATATCATTCTGCATTTAAAGCTTTTCTATGACTCCCGAAGTCTCGGCTTTGTCATCAACATCTTCGTCGTAAACCAAATTCATTTCTTCCACTAAATGTCCTGCTCCCGCAAATTTGTCAATGATGAAGAGCACATATTTGGCATCCACCATAATATTACGGCAAATCTCTGGATTGAACATGATATCGCTCATAGTACTTTCCCAGGTTCGGTCGAAGTTTAATCCTACCAATTGTCCTTTTGCGTTCAACGCTGGACTCCCAGAATTTCCACCAGTCGTGTGGTTCGATCCCAAAATGCAAACTCTAAGTTCGCCATCAGTCGCATACTGACCGTAGTCTTTATTGTTGTATAGCTCAAGAAGCTTTTCAGGAACGTCAAATTCTTTGTCGCCTGGAATGTACTTGTAGTAAATTCCTTCCAAAGTGGTGTAAGGCTTGTAAGCCATTCCGTCCACGGGTTCAGAACCTTCCATCTTCCCATAGGTCAATCGCAGCGTACTATTCGCATCTGGCCAATAATCTTTCTCGGGAAATAGCTCCATGGTAAGTCTGACATAATCTTCCATCAACTCGCCTTCTTGAAACCTGAAGGTATCGTATGCGCCACGAACTTGGTTGTTGTAATTTTCCAAAAGCTCGTCAGCCATCAAGTAAAATGGATCTTGAGAAAGAGTCTTCGCAATTTTCTTACCCGATTTGTCCAGTAAATCTTTCAATTCTTCTCGATTATCGAAGATGCTTGACTCATAAATTCCATTGGCCAATTCAGGCCAATTATTTCCCGATTTCTCGGCTTTTGCTGCCAAAGTCGAACTCATTAGTTCTGATGGGCATCCTGCAATAAAAATAGAAGATTGCGCTCTAAAAATCCCCTGATCAACCTCAGGATCATAATTCTTGTAAAACCTCTTCATGGCTTTCGCCAAATTCTCCAATTCCTCTTCCATTAAACCTGCTGTTTCGAGGCTGTCATAGTTTTCGATTACATTCTTAAAATTGGTAGAAAAACGAGTAAGCTCTGACCCGTAGTAGAAAAACTCAATAAGGTAATCTCGCGCCAACTGGTATTTTTCATTCTCGTCGTAAAGCGCAGTTACGCTTTCTAGGAGTCCACTAAACTCCCCTTCATCACTCTCTGAAAGTCTGCTCATAAATTCAGCTTCCTGCTCCTTCTTTTTCTCCAAGGCTCTAAACCTTTCCAAGCCCATATTCTGGCCAATCCACTTTTTGTAGCCATTGCTAATTCGCGATTGCTTTGCTGCATATTTGATGCGGTTCTCGTCTGTTGCTTCCATCGCGGCATCGATGACACTCAAGCTTGCTTCGCGCATGGAAATGCGCACAGGGTTTTGAACGTTGGTCACATAATCTACCGCATCACTGGTAAGGTATTGGTAGGTAGTGCCTGGGAAACCAAAAACCATGGTAAACTCTCCCGGCTGCACTCCACTCATGTCAATTTCGAGACTTGCTTTTGGCTTGTAAGGAATGTTGTCTTCAGAATATTCTGCAGGCTTATTGTACGGTGATGCATAAATCCGAAACAAGGAGAAATCTCCCGTGTGGCGGGGCCATTCCCAATTATCCGTATCGCCGCCAAACTTACCAATTGACGAAGGTGGAGCGCCGACTAGTCGAACATCACTAAAAGTTTCTGTAACGGTCATGTAGTAGGCATTTCCGTAGAAAAAAGGCTTCACCTCAGCTCCATAAACACCACCCGAAGTCGCTTCTTTCTCCAATCGATTGGCCTCGGCTGCGAGAGCCTCGTTTCTTTCTAAACCTTCCAGCGGGCCCGCGGCTTCCATCATAGCATCAGTCACATCTTCAATCCTCACCACAAAGGTTGCCGTGAGGCCTGGATTCACCAATTCCTCAGAACGATTCATCGCCCAAAAGCCATTTTTCAAATAATCATTCTCCATTGAAGAATGGTATTGAATTTGGCTGTAGCCGCAATGGTGATTGGTAAGAATGAGTCCCTCGTCAGAAATAACTTCAGCGGTGCAGCCGCCTCCAAACAGAACTATGGCATCCTTAAGGCTGCTTTGATTGAGGGAGTATATCTCCTCTGCCGATAACTTGAGACCCGCATCGTGCATGTCGTCAATCACGAGCTTTGCCAACGTACTCGGAACCCACATTCCTTCGTGGGCAGAGATGGTAGTGCAAAGAAATAGAATGGGGAAAAAAAATACTTTGTAGCGTAAGCTCATTCTTGATCAGGTTTGATTCGTTTTGATTTAAAAAGGAAATACCAGAGACCATAAAGGAAACCAATCCCCAGCAATATGGGTAGTAAATGAAATTCGGCCTCTTCACCCGGTTTTTTGACTTTCAAGGTATCCCTAACGTAACCGAATATAGGTGCAGCGACCATGATAACCCCTGCCAGGACAAAAATGTAGTCGAAGGCGCTATTCATGACCATAGCCGTGCGATATAGCGGAGATTTTACAAATTCCTCGTACTTCATATCGGCATGGGTCGAAGCTCTGTCCTGAGGATTTTTTGAAACGGGGTTCTTTCTCCTTCTGACTGTGTTCTTGCTTCGGTTGCGCTGAATGGCTTCTCGCACCATGTCGTCTCTCTTGATAAGAACTTCATAAGCCTCGTTTACCCTGATGAAATCTACTCTTGTAGCATCCGATCGACTTATGTCGGGGTGGTACTTCTTTGCCAATCGCCGATACGCAGCTTTCACTTCGGGATCTGATGCTCCCGCAGGCAATTCAAGAACTCGATAATATTTATCAAAAAAGTGCACGCAGCGAAAGTTAAGAAAACGATGGAGTGAGAAAGGTTAAATCATCACCTTGTAGCGAAATTTGTACTTTCAACCGACTCTCGAGATCATACATGCGCCGATTTCTACTTCTCTCAATCGTTTTTTTGTTCAGCGTATTGTCCTACGGGCAACATCGCTTTATTGAAAACAAAGGACAATGGAACGAAAACGTTCAGTTCAAAACGGAAATTGCCGGAGGAAACTTGTACCTAGAAAATGGCAAGCTCACTTTTGATCGTTACGATACCGAGACCGTATCCAAAGTATTTGCCGCCCATCGAGGTGAAACGCCTATCCCTCCTCCTAAAAAACTAGATTGCCATTCTTACCAGATGAACTTTGTCGGGGCGAACGACATTTTGCCAGAAGGCTACAAGCCTTTCATTACAAAATACGCATACTACCTGAGGGGCCGCTCGGGCAAGAATGCGAAAGCCTATGAAGAAATTTTCTACTCAAAACTCTATGAAGGCATAGATCTAAAGATCCACTCAAAGGCGAATTTGAAATACGATTTCATTGTAAAGGGAGGAGCAGATCCATCCCAGATCAAAATCCTTTACGATGGAGTGAAGCCGAGATTAAAAGGAGATGGAACATTGGAGTTGAATACTACCGTGGGAAAAGTGATGGAGTCGGAACCATTCGCCTACCAAATTATTGATGGATTAATTACCAGAGTGGAGTGCTCCTACCGCCTTGAAAATAACACAGTCTCTTTTGAATTGGGTGAATACGCAGCAGACCAAGAACTCATCATCGATCCCGAATTGATCTTTAGCACCTATTCAGGTTCTTTCAGCGACAACTTTGGGTATTCTGCCACTTTTGATCAAGAAGGTCATCTCTTCTCAGGGAGCACCTCATTTGGCACCGGCTATCCCGTCACTACCGGAGCATACCAGGCCGATTGGGCAGGAGGAACGGGTGCAGGATCTTTGGCAGGAACGGACATTGCCCTTTCGAAATTCAACCTGGAAGGAACCGATTTGGAATACAGCACTTATCTAGGCGGAGGTGGCGATGAGCTTCCGCACAGCCTAATTACCGATAGTCTCGGAAGACTCTTCGTGCTGGGAACCACCGGATCGGATGATTACCCCACTTCCATTGACGCCTTTCAACCCGATTTCCAAGGTGGAGCACCTACTGTTTTAGGGGGTGTAGGAATCAGCTACAATCAAGGTGCAGATATCGTTTTGAGCGCATTGAGTGCAAATGGCCAAGACCTTTTCGCCTCGACTTTTATAGGTGGCACCGAAAACGACGGAACGAATACTGCAACTGCCTTAAAATACAATTACGCCGACGAAGTAAGAGGCGAAATTGAGATTGATGACGACGGGAATATCTTGGTGGGAAGTTGCACATTTAGCAATGACTTCCCCACGACCAGCGATGCCATCCAACCGAATCTAATCGGCAATCAAGATGGTGTCTTTTTTCTATTGAATCCTGACATGACGGATCTTTTGGCATCTACTTACATTGGCGGAAGCGGCGCAGATGCGATATATTCCATCTCATTTTCGGAGAATACTGGCGTAACGCTAGGAGGAGGAACGACTTCGCAAGATCTACTGATTCCAGTTGATGCGTTTGGACCTAGCTTCTCAGGTGGTCAGGCCGATGGTTTTGTCATTACCATTGATGAATTTGCCACCACGGTCATATCGGGCACTTATTTCGGAACGAATTCATACGACCAAGTCTACTTTGTCGATAGAGATGAAGCTGGTTCGGTTTACCTCTTCGGTCAAACTGAATCCGAAACAACCGAGCTGCTCTTCAATGCTGCATACGGACAAGTAGGTCGCGGCATGTTCATTTCCAAACTAAGTCAAAACCTTCAAGCCGCTGATTTTAGCACCACTTTCGGAAATGAAGTCGGCGTACCGCCACTCTCGCCCGTAGCATTCGCGGTAGATCTTTGCAACAGAGTTTACATTTCGGGCTGGGGAGGACTGCCCACGAACAATCAAGGAACCACTACCGGACTTGAAGTGACGGAGGACGCCTTTCAATCGACCACCGACGGCCGCGATTTCTATTTTTTGGTATTGGAAGATGATGGAAATGCCCTGACATTTGCTTCTTTTTATGGCGGCAATATTAGTAGTGAGCACGTAGACGGAGGAACCAGTCGCTTTGACCGTACTGGGAAAATCTATCAAGCCGTTTGTGCGGGCTGCGGAGGAAATAACGATTTCCCTATCACACCTCCAAATGCGCTGAGTCCTTTAAATAACAGTCCAAACTGCAATTTGGGTGTGGCCAAAATCGACTTTGACTTGCCGCTGATCTTCGCCGATTTTGAAGGACAAGGAGAATGTCTTCCCAACCCTATCTCCTTTGAAAACACGAGCGATACATTTTCAGGTTCCGAAGCGAGCTATCAATGGTTTTTCCCAAATGGTGACATCATCGAACAAGAAAACGTGACCTACCTATTCGATGAACCCGGAGAATACGAAGTGCAGCTCGTTGCAAATGATCCGCAAGCATGCAACTTGACAGATACTATCACTCAGATTATTACCGTCTATTCACAGTTGATTTTGGAAATACCGGATAGCATTGTCTCCTGCGATGAATCAACCTTCACTATTCAAGCAGTAACAAACGGAACAGCCACATCTTTCACGTGGGCCGAAGATGAAGAGTTGAACAACATCATTCTTCAGGGCCCCACTGATAGCGCTCTAACCTTGACGATAACAGAGCCTACCTCCGTTTTCCTCGAAGTAGACAATGGCCTTTGCACCGATCTTCGAGAAGTATTCCTCGCCCCACAAATTGAATTAAGTTTGAGCGTGGGTGATACCTTGCTCTGCAACACCAATGAATTTGAAATAAGCCTCGCAACGAATTATCCAAATGCAGAGATAGTTTGGACGCCCGATGAGCTGATCACAGATGGGCAAGGAAGTGAAACGGTCATTTCGAACACGGCATCTTCATTGAATATCGCGGTCGCGCTAACCAATGAATTCGGTTGCACGAGTTCCGTTGAATCTCAGATTGAATCTTTTGGAATCGAGCTTTCGGTTCCAGATGATACGCTCGCTTGCTTCAACGATCCGCTGACTTTAATTGCAAATAGTTCAGGAACTGCCGAATCATTTATCTGGTCAGATATTTCGGATTTTAGCAATGTTTTGAATCCGCCAGGGGATAGCTCGATAACTGTTACTCCAGGCGCAACAGGCCTCTATTATATTCGAGTCGAAAACAATGGCTGCATTATAGAATCTACCGTCACCGTAAGTTTATTGGAAGCAGCGACTACTCTATCAGCTCTGCAGTACATTTGCCAAGGAGACACTGCTCGACTATTTGTAAGCAATGATTTCCCAAATAACCAGCTCACCCACGAATGGGAGCCTGAGGAATTGATTATTTCAGGAATGGGAACTGCTTCAATAGAAGCAATCATTGATGAGCCCACCACCTTTACAGTAGTAAGCTCCACAGAGTTTAACTGCTCGGTGGAAAACAGCCTCACCATTTTCACCTCGCCTTTGGGGGCGCTGGACATCAATGCCCTGGCTGAACCTACCGTTCTCACTCTCGGAGAAAGCAGTCAGTTGAGTGTCTTTCCGAACAGCAGCGAATACTTTTATTTGTGGGAGCCGCCGATCTATTTGGACAATCAGAATTTAAATGACCCGCTCAGTACTCCAGAGGAATCAATCCTTTATACAGTTACCATAACGGACGCCAACGACAATGGCTTATGCCAAAAAACTGATTCGGTTTTGATACAAATCTTCGAGTCCTTTTGTGGCTCTCCCAATATTTTCGTTCCGAATGCTTTTACCCCAAATGGTGACGGAGAAAACGACGTGGTTTTGGTCAGAGGTGGTGGCATTACCGATTTGACTTTCTCCGTCTTCAACCGATGGGGAGAAGAGGTTTTTACAACAGATGATCAATCGCTTGGTTGGGATGGAACTTACAAAGGAGACCCAGCCGAGCCTGCCGTTTTTGTTTATCAGCTCCGAGCGGTATGTGATGATGGCGATACCTATTTCGAGAAAGGAAACATCACACTTATTCGTTGAAGAGACTACTCCTCATAGCGCTCATGTGGGTTACCCTTTCGGGAAAAGGACAGGATGTTCACTTCTCTCAGTTCTTCTTTTCGCCACAGCTACTTAGCCCAGCTGAAATAGGAAATTTCAATGCCGACTATCGGCTCAATGCCAACCAAAAAACCCAATGGCGAGAGGTAAGTCGACCATACTCCTCCTTTGCTTTGATGGGAGATGGAAGCTTTGATTTCTTGCCAGAAAACCTATCAGTCGGCGCGGTGATCATGAACGACAATGCTGGAGATTCGCGCTTCAATACGTTTAGTTTCCTCATTGGCGGAAGCTACCTCTACCACATCAAAGGCGATGAGAAACATCAGCTGAGAGGTGGATTGCAGACTGGGATTACCCAAATCAAACTGAACTACGACGACCTCGAATTCAACAACCAGTACAACGGAGTTGTCTTCGATCCCAACTTGTCAAACGGAGAAGATTTTGGACGAAATGCGCGTTGGTTCCTGAACCTGAACCTTGGGCTTTCCTATCAATACGCACCCGAACCCAGAAAATCAGCCACCATCGGACTCGCGGGACACAATGTGAATTCGCCCAGTCAGTCATTCTTTAACGACACAGGTATTGAGCTCCCGTTCAGGTCGTCGATCTATGCCACTGCAGATTGGAAAATCACCGAGGAAATCGATGCGCTACCCTCTTTTCGCTGGATGGATCAAGCGACATTTACCGAAGTGATATTTGGGACAGGCGCGCGCTATCGACTTATCGATGAGCGCAATCTTTATCGAGCTGTTTTTGCGGGATATTACGGCCGCTTTGGCGATAGCGGTATCGCGATGATAGGTGGCGAAATAGATGCTTGGAGACTTGCGGTGAGCTACGACATCAATGTTTCCGACCTAGAGCGTTCCAGCAGAAATCAAGGTGGATTCGAATTTAGCCTTCAATACCTCTTTGGAAGAAGAGTTGAAAACAATGCCTTCAGGCATAAATACTGCCCCGTCTTTTTATGAAAAGTAGGTTCGTCATCTTCTGTCTCTTTTTTGCGACGAGCGTTTTCAGTCAAACGCTTGATGACTGGATGATGCTCGGTGATCAGGCCATGGAAGAAAATGATCCTTACGGAGCTTTGCGTTATTACAAAACAGGCATGGAGCTGGACAGCATGAAAGGCACCCTGATTTATAAAGTTGCTGAGGCGTATCGAGGAGTTCAAAATTATGAGAAGGCGACCTACTACTACGACAAGATTTTTAGACGCGATCGTGGAATGATTTTCCAAGATGTTGGGATGAAGCTGGCTGAGATGCAGATGCAATCGGGTCAGTATTCCGAAGCCAAAATCAATTGGCGGAGAGTCAGGGATCAGCACCAAGACCAACCGACTAGCTACGCCCACCAAAAATCCATTCAATCCATGCGGTCTTGCGATTTGGCCGAAAAGTGGTCGCAGGAACCAAAGCCTTTTGAACTCACGGAAGCAGGTGATCCAGTGAATTCTGGCGATAGCGAATTTGGAGGATATTGGCTCAAGGACGGAAGTCTATCCTTCACCTCATTGAGAGGAGAATATGACAATGAGGGACGACTGGAGAGTGATGCCTATTTTATCAAAAATTACTTCGCTGATTCTAGTTTGACCGAGGTCAAGCTAAGCCCCGTCAATTCTATTGACTTAGGCGCTAACTATGGAAATTATGTAGAGTCGAACAAAGGACAAAAGGCCTTGGTAATGATTGATGATGGAATGCGAAGTATCCATTTTTACGATGGGTTGATTTGGAAAAAAATCTTGCCGATTGACGATTCTGACTCCAGTAATTACACGCATCCCACTTTTGGGAAATTCGGAGATTTGGATGTTCTCTACTTCGCTTCTGACCGGCCAGATGGCTACGGGCAATACGATCTATGGTTTGTTGAACTCACCAAACCAACCGACCCTACTAATATGGGCGCTGCAATAAACAGCCCTGGCAATGAAGTCACTCCATATTACCGCACAGACAATCATGTTCTGCTTTTCTCTTCCGATTGGCACCACGGTTTTGGCGGATACGATGTGTTTCAAGCACCCTTTTACAAAGGTGAATTCTCCTACCCCGAAAATATAAAAGCTCCTTTCAACACCCCTTCTAACGACCTTTATTACAGCTTCAATTCAGCCATTAAGAAAGGAAGCTTGACATCAAATCGAGTTGGTGCAGATGACTTTGGTGGATGTTGTAATAACCTGTTTTTATTCGAAGAGCAAGAGCTCATAAAAGCAGATACACTGCCCGAAATTACTACGCTCGAAGACTTGAATAAGTACTTGCCAGTAACGCTCTATTTCCACAATGATGAGCCTGACCCTCGCACCAGAAATACAGAAACCGACAAAGATTACTTAGAAACGTATCGCGATTACATTCAGCTATTACCAGCCTACCGTGATGAGTACAAGCAGGGTCTGAATAAAACAGAAGGAGATCTGGCAGAGGAAGCAATGGATGAGTTTTTCTTAAACGAAATTGACCAAGGTCTGAGTGAGTTGGCTTTATTCAGCGAATTGCTGAAGAGAGAATTGGAAGAAGGCGCTCAAATCGAAATCACGGTGAAAGGGTTTGCTAGCCCACTGGCAGCTACTGACTACAATGTGAACTTGACCCAGAGGCGAATCTCTTCTTTAGAAAATTATCTTCGAGAATACGAAAGAGGAATCCTTCGCTCCTATCTCGATGAAACCGCTGAAAATGGCGGCTTATTGAGACTTTCGAAAATACCCTTTGGAGAATACGTGGCTGAAAAGCTGGTAAGTGACAACCTGAACGAGAGCAATGCCGTTTACAGCATTGCCGCCGCAAAAGAGCGGAAAATAGAAATCGTTTCGGTGACGAGAGCCACCGAAGATTCAAGCCTCGCTGAACTTAGATTCGAAAGTGAAATAATAGACTTGGGTTCAGTTAGTAAGGGAGATTCCATTTCATTCAATTTCAACTTTGAGGTGATGAGTGTTAAACCCTTTTCCATTGATTCCTTGACGACAAGTCCCGAAGTGATTTTATCAAACATCAAAGAGTACGGTCAAGGTTCTCACTCTCTTGACGGCGTTATTATAATTGATCAAAATGACGGGAAACAGAATGAAATCATCACGATATTTGGCAACCTAACTGGACGAAGCAAGCAACTCAATTTGACTTTCGAAGTAGACTAGTGTTTTGCTACGCCTAATTTAGCCAGCACAAATCTTGTTCATTTTTATCTGGACTTAACCGACACAATAGATTTAGCACAACACTGGAATGAAGAAGTACACCGTTTACGGAGAAGAGTTTTTCCCCAAGTTTTCTTTTCCAATTAAGGGAAAGTTCAAGAAGAAAAACCTTTTAAAAATTGATCTATCCGTAAAAAATAAAGTACTGGCTTCAGCTGAGGATAAATCGCTCGAAAGCTTGCATCAATTCATCTTCGAAAACATTAAGAGCGCGAAAGCAAAAGGTGCTTACGGTGGTTATTTGGAAAAGCGGAATCTCTACGAAAGAAGTTCGGTATTCTCAACCAACGAAGAATCTCGAAGCATCCATTTGGGAGTTGACTTTTGGTTCCCCGTCGGAACGGCCGTTTGCGCGCCATTGCCAGGAAGGGTTCACAGCTTCAAGGACAACAATCAATCGGGCGATTACGGCCCTACAATCATACTCGAGCACGTGTTAGGTAATGACAAGTTTTACAGTCTTTACGGACACTTAAGCCGTGATTCGATTAAAGAGTTGCAAGTTGGACGTATGATCATCAGAGGAGAGGTGTTTGCCTATTTGGGCAGCCCCGAGGAAAACGTGGATTGGCCGCCTCACTTGCATTTTCAATTGATCTACGACCTCGAAGGCAAGAAAGGCGATTATCCAGGTGTTTGCTTTGAATCGGAGAAGAAAAAACTGCACAAAAACTGTCCTGATCCAATCGAATTTTTCGGGGGATTTCATGATGTCATTGAATAATTCTGTGACTTTCATGTGGATCGGTTTTTGGCTATTCTAATCCTAATCGTTTATATTGCAACTAAGATCCACTAAATGTTTTGGTAATAGCCTACAACGATAACGAAGTGAAAAAGAGATTTGGAATCATGTCATCGTGCTTGGTTTTTCTCCTTGCGTGCTCCTCATTGGGATCAGATGATGAAGCGATTTCAAAGGAGTTCACCTCTACTTTCGTCCCATCCGAGTTATGGATAGAAAATAGCCGTGAGTTGATTTTGCGCTTAAACGCACAGATCGACCAAAGCACCTTTTATGCAGAATTACCTGCTAACGACCTTAGAATTGAGGTTATTTTAAACGAGACAAACGAGGTGTCCAAAGTCAATATCCCTCTAACCTCAAGCTTGTCAAGGACACTCTATTTCGATTACGGTCGACTGTCGTTTTCAGAGACAAAATTGGATGGGGAGATTCATCTAATCTCTGCATACGCCGATAGCAGGGTATACGCTCATGCCCTGCCTGACGGTGCTACTCCATCGCCAAGCCAAATTAAAAGCGCTGAACTCAATAACGATATCATCTATTCGATCATTTCCCTTTCGGAGCGCTTCAGCCTAGAAGAAAAAAATGCAACCCACGACGTTCGCATTACGGAGAAAGATGTGAGCATTCTTGAGTCCGTGGCATTAGAAAAAGACTTCACGGCAGTGATGAATGTAAAGCGAGGCGAGAAGATTGACATCAGTCTTTTTTGCGCTGAGCCACACGTTTATTTCACCATTTCACCAAGCATTGGATCTGATATGGAGTACAAACTTTGGAAAGGCTCTGCGAAATTCACAGGAGACCTTAAAATCAGAGTCTTTACAGCTGAAGTTATTAATAATGGGAGCTTCAAGCTCGACGTAAAGCGACTCTAACCGCGAAAACCGAGTAGCTTCTCTAGCTCTTTTGGCAGCTCGGGCAAATCTCTTCGAGGCACTAGCAATCCATTTAACTGGGTCAATTCATTGAAAATATAGTGCTTGTCCATCGCTCCTTTTAGGTATCCGTGCCCAGTGGAATTTCCTGTTCCCACTCGAGCGCCGATCATCCGAAAAACCATGTTAACATGCCTCATCCGCCAAGAAGCCATTAACTCGTCAATTTCTACTAGAGAGACCATCAATTCGTATGGCAAGTGCAGCAGAGGGAATCCTCGATATAAGTAGATAAATAAGGCTGAACGGCAAGCTTTCGCTGAAAGTCGTCTTTTATCGTCCTCTCCTTTTCCAAATACGGTCTTATCAAAAAGATCGGCATTACCTTGTTCTATATCAAGCAGTCCTCCCGTGTACTTTTCCCGATACTCAGCCCAAAAGGGATGATCCTCAGGCTTCGCTTTTGCTCCATCTGCCCATGCTTCTGGATGCTCGAAATAGGGCATACGTTCCAACCAAACATTGAGTAAATCCAACAAATTCGTTTTCTTTTCTACGTCTTTCACGTGATCAACATCCATGGGGCACAATTGAGAAACGTAGTATTCCTTCCCGTGACGGTTTTCATAAAGCAAGCCCAACTTCGCCTCTAGCTCTTTCCATTGGATACTTTGAAATCCGCTAGCTGGTCGCAATAGATCGCGAAAGTCCAAGAAATCAAGTGAACTCATAGTCTCCATCACATTGATCTGATCTACCAATAAACGGAGTATTTCGATGATGCGGCGACTGCGATGAACAACTATCTGCAAGGTTTGGTCATTGTCGTTAATCTCAGGTTTGGACAAGAGGGCAATGATCGAATCAAGCTCATACAAGACTTGTTTAAACCAAAGTTCGTAGGCCTGATGAATGACGATAAAAAGCATTTCGTCATGAGCTTCAACCCCTGCCTTTTCACTCTCTAATTCTTGAGCACCTAGAATTTTATCGAGTTGCAAATAGTCTTTATAGTAAACTTCTTTTTTGGACATAATCAGTTAGGTTGAATAGGCTCGCAAGATAGGAATTGAAGGGTGAAGCAAAACTGATTTTTGTCATTCTGCGAATCGCCCGGCATCTATAACATAGTCAGAGCATTCCATTTTAAAGCTAATAATTTCAGGCTTTTTAAATGGAACATCCCAAGCACCATCATAAGAAACACTCGTTGGCATTAGCCAACCATCCAAGAGCATGTTCTCAACTTTGATGGAAATATCAAAATCAAAAAGAAAGGTTTTGTGAGCCAATCGGTACTCTCGCGCAATCACCTCGCGGGTATCACGGTGGAAATAGGAAGTCATATCTCTGATGACCACTTCATCCTCGTCTCCTTCTTTCACATAACTCGAAAAGGCAATGCAAGGAATCGTATCGTTGTATTCGTAGATAAAAATGGAATAGTCGTAAAAGGAAACCATCTCTGGGCTGAAGATGGCGAGTTTATCCCCGATGAACGGAACATTGTCAATCGGCTGCCCTGGATTAAAAAGCATCTTTTTAAGCTGCGCTTTGTGCTTCTCCATTTTAGAATCGGCTTCTAGCTCCTGATCCCTCTGAACCATTTCGTTTGTTACCGATCGTTTTTCAGTTGGGAAGAACACATCATCGTAAACCTCGGCAGTCAGGTAGCGCCACTTGCCATTTCTCTTTTTAATTCTCCCATTGGTTTTTTCGAAGGTGATTTCAACCCATTTCACCTCTTCATCGCTCAAATGCTGCATAGCCCTACGCTGAAGGGTGGCAAATTCAGTTTCGTCTTTGTCGTAAACCGTCATTGCGCCTTTGATCTCGTGCGGGAAATACTTAAGATTGAGGAAAGCCTGATAGAAAGTAGTGTCGTCAATGACTTGAGAAATGAAATCCTCCGCATTGAAATCCTCAATGGCAGCATTGACTACAAACTCGTCCATAGTCACCATTTTGGCGATATCAGTCTTTTGGGCTTTTAAGCCAAAAGTTAATAGGAGCAGAAGCAATAATATGAGTGGAACTCTCATGAATCAAATTAACGAAAATAGAACGTTAAAGTTTTTTTAGACTTCTAAGTGCAACGGAACAGATAAGAATCAATAAAAAGCCCGACTGATCTTAGTCGGGCTTTTTAAAAATAAAACCTGTAAGCCGGATTCTGTTTCCTTCGCCGAAACGAAAGAATTCCATCATTTATCTAGTCCTGCCGTTGCCAGCAGGATCGAGCAGCCTACCCTCCGAGTCGAGCGAGCAGCTCTCAAGCCTCGGTTTACATGGCCTTACAGTCCGCGGGGTTTACCTCCTGCATATGTCACCACATACAGCTGTGGGCTCTTACCCCACTCTTTTCACCCTTACCAAACCAAAAGCTTGGCGGTATAGTCTCTGCGGCACTTTCCGTCTCCGCCGAAGCGGCCCCTTCCCGTTAGGAAGCGCAGTGCTCTGTACTGTCCGGACTTTCCTCCCCGAGGTCGAGCTCGGGGCGATGGAACGGTTTGAAACAAAGGTAGCCGAATTGTAATCGTTCGGCTAAAAATCTATATTTGTAATCTCTTCATTTTAAAGCATTTTCACGGTATAACTTGCAATTGTAACATGAAACACCTGTACAACGGAGAGGATTGGCGCGTGCTAAAGAAGCGAATGATCGAAAGTGACCACGACAGGGTCACCGTATCATTTTATCAGTACGCAAAGCTCGGCAATCCTCCATTTTTCAGAGATTACCTTTTTAGAAATTGGGATAGCCTCGGCATTTTCGGGAGAATCTATGTCGCCCATGAAGGTATCAACGCTCAACTTTCAGTGCCTCGAGAAAAATTTGAAGATTTCAGAGATCACCTCTACAACATTAGCTTTCTGAATGGAGTACGGCTAAATGTAGCAATAGATGATGATGGAATGAGTTTCTACAAACTCATCATAAAGGTGAGGCCAAAAATTCTGGCTGATGGCTTAAACGACGAAACCTTTGACGTTACCGACAAGGGAAAACACCTCAAGGCCGAGGAGTTCAACGACCTCATCGAGAAAGACGACACGATCCTCATCGATATGCGAAACCACTACGAAACGGAAGTCGGGCATTTCAAAAATGCCATCACTCCTGATGTAGATACCTTTCGCGATTCACTTCCTTATATTTCTGACAACCTGAGTGGTCTTGAAGACAAGAATCTGGTAATGTATTGCACTGGTGGAATTCGTTGCGAGAAAGCGTCAGCTTGGCTAAAACACAAAGGATTCCCCAATGTACATCAGCTGGAAGGCGGCATTATTGAATACACCCGCCGAGCAAACGAAAAAGGACTAGACAATAAATTCGTGGGTAAAAACTTTGTCTTCGATGAGCGAATGGCGGAAGGCATCACACGAGATGTGATTGCCCGGTGCCACCAATGTGGTAAGCCCAATGATACGCACGTGAATTGCCTAAACAAAGGCTGTCACACGCTATTCATTCAGTGCTCCAACTGCACAGGAAAATACGAAGGCTGTTGTTCGATTGCTTGTCAAGACGTGATTCAACTCTCGGAAGAAGAACAGAAAAAGCACCGAGAAGGTAAACACGCCAACGCCAAAATATACAAGAAAGGTCGATCGCCGCACATTAAGCACAAGACTTTGCACAATCCTTTGAAGGAAGCCCTTAAGAAATTTCGAGATTAGATTCTGTTGAATTGACTCTCTTGATTAAGTTTGCAAAATGATTGTTTTCCGCACCTATAATGTCATCGCCCCAAAGTTCAAAATCGAAGATTTGGTAGACGGAGGTATTAAGACTCTTCGAAAAAACTTTGGTAACGGCGATTTTCAAGAGGACGACTACCTGATAGGAATAGGCGTGAAAAACGCGACGGAAGTCAGAGAGGTTTTTGAGAAACTTCTGGAACTTGGTCTTTCATTTGACGGGGCCTCTGCGACTACCGATGATTTTACTGTGGTAGCCAAAGAAGGAATTTGGTGGCCTGTGGCTTGGCTTGTTTCAAATGAGGATGGGTCTTGGTTTATTGCTGATGTGGAAGCACCTGCTGCATAGAGTCTGTCCATAAAGCCCGCTATCTTCATTCCACTTTTTTTAAAAGCAGTCATTGACATTTGTCAACTCCTTTATTTTAAAAATTCGTGCGCCTTGCTATCGAACTTTCTTGCTCAGACTCTTAAATTTTATGAAGGACTTTAGAAAGTCACCTCTATTTGATGAAGTAACCTCCAAGGACTCAAAGACACTTACTTTTGTTGAAATGATAATTCTGACCTAACCGAGATTTCTCAGAGGGCTTTGTGAAAAACTTGGCGAACTTTGTGGCAAGAAAAAAGCCAATCATTTTAAAATAAAGCTTTAGATCTTCAATTGAAATTCAGCTTTCTGCACTTTAAACAAATCCCACTTCAAGCCCT
>Ga0222653_1000378_pt1 | contig 27032 bp, 19 predicted proteins | sample AntAcemetagen419_FD_179856 | JGI IMG/M metagenome (GOLD analysis project Ga0222653, IMG submission 179856) | Saline water microbial communities from Ace Lake, Antarctica - #419 | ecosystem: Environmental > Aquatic > Non-marine Saline and Alkaline > Saline | place: Antarctica: Ace Lake...
CTGGTGCCAGAACAGCGCCAGCGACAAGCCAATCATGGCATAGAGCGTCGTCCAGACCGGCCCGAAAACCCAGTTCGGTGGAACCCCCGGAGGCTTCTCCAGCGAGGCATACCAGTCCTTCAGCGATCCACTCGTGAAGATCGCCCCCGCCGCGCCGAGGACATTGATCACGAGCACACAAATCAAAATTTTGAGCCACAGCTTCATAGGCTCCCAGTATGCTTTGCTGAGGGTGGAAAGCGATCCCATTTTTTGGATGAACCTTTTCCTCCTTCCCGTAGTGTCTAAGGGATGACACTCAACGACCTGGGTTGGAATGATGAGCATGCGAAGGATTTCGCCCCGTTTGAGAAAAAGGGGTGGAAACCGGCGCGGCTCATTCGTGACAACAAGATCACCTACGGTGCCCTTCTCGAAGGTGGCGTAGAATACGAAGTCATCATGTCAGGCAAAGTCTATCACGATGCGAGCTGCGACGCAGAGCTTCCCGCCGTCGGCGACTGGGTCGCGCTTGAACTTGGCACCGGCGATCTCGATACCGTGATCCGTGCCCGTCTCCCCCGCCAGACCTGTTTCTCCCGCAAAGCCCCCGGCAAAAGCAGCGAGGAACAAGTGATCGCCGCGAATGTCGATATCGTCTGCGTCGTGACCGATGCGGGCGGCGATTTTAATCCTCGCCGCATGGAGCGCTTCTTCACCCTCATCGGAAAGAGTCGCTCGCAGGCCGTCGTCCTCATTAATAAATCTGACCTCTTCCCTGCAGAGCAGAATGAGGAAGCGGCCCGCGCCATTCAGGAACTGAACCCTGATGCGACCGTCATCATCACTTCCGCAGTCGATGGGCAGAATGTCTCCGACATTGCCAAAGTTCTCTCTCCCGGTATCTCGATCACCTTTGTCGGATCCAGTGGAGTTGGGAAATCTTCACTCATTAATGCTTTGTTAGGCGAAGAGTGGCAGGACTTTGCGGAGGTCAACGAAGTCACCGGAAAGGGCCGTCACACGACGACGGCGCGTGAGCTCATCGTTCTCGAAGAAGGTGGCATCCTCATCGACAACCCGGGGATCCGCGAAGTCCAGATGTGGACCGACGAACAAACCTTGCGGGAACGATTCGCCGACATCGAGGACCTCGCGAGGCAGTGCAAGTTCCACGATTGCAAGCATGCGAGCGACGCCGGATGCGCGATCCGTGAAGCGGTGCAGGGAGGAGCGCTCGACCCGGAACGCTACGAGGGTTACCTCAAGCTCGATGAAGAAATCGAAGAGCTGACCCGTCGTTTGAAGAAACGCAAAATGACGGTTGAACGCCGCGCAAAACGCGACCACCGCATCAAAGCGCGGAACCTCGCGGATCGCGTCGATTACGAACGCGACCAAAAACCCAAGCCGAGCGCCTACCTCGATCATGAAGATTAATACCGCCCGATTCGCCACCAGCGCCGCCGGGCTCGAAGATTGCCCGAAGGCGGCACTCCCCGAGTTTGCTTTCATCGGACGTTCGAACGTCGGGAAATCCTCGCTCCTGAACACGCTTTGCAATCAGAAGGGGCTCGCCCGCGTTTCCGGAAAACCGGGGCATACCCGCCTCATCAACTTTTACGTCATCAACGAAGAGTGGTGCATGGTCGACCTCCCCGGCTACGGCTACGCGAAAGCGCCCAAGGCGGAGCGGCACCGCTTTAACGATTTCGTTGCCGACTATCTTGAGTTTCGTGAAGGCCTCACCCACGTTCTTGTCCTCATCGACTGCCGCCTCGAACCGCAAAAGATCGACGTCGATTTCGTGAGTTGGCTCGTCGAATGCGGCGTCCCCTTTTCCCTCGTCTACACGAAGTCAGACAAGATGAAACCCGGCCGCATCAAAGCGAACCAGGGGCTCTTTCTCGAAGCCCTTGCTGAACACATCGAAGGCGTCCCCCCCATCTTCACGACCTCCGCAAAGTCGAGCGATGGACGGCTTGAGGTTCTCAGGTCGATCGGAGCGATGGTTCGGGGTGAAGTTTAGGAGAAACGGACGTTTACCCTCGTCGGCGTTGTTCCCAACGCCGCTACTTCTCCTCGTAGCTGCATTGGGAACAATGCAGATCGGATCTGGTCTCTAACGTGAACTGTAATTGCATCCATCCCAGTAAGATAGTAAGATTCAACATGGCGAAGACAACATTATCCAGCAAAGGTCAGGTCGTTGTTCCGCTGGAACTCCGGCGTCGACTGGGACTTTCTCCCGGAGACAGCCTTACTTGCGAACTTGATGGTAACCGCCTCATCCTTGTTCCGGATCGTCGTCACGAGGCAAACCGACGAATGGGTAAAGACGGTCTTCCCATTCTGAGCGCACCCGATGGCGCACCGGAAATGACGCCAGAACTCGTGAAAGATTTACTGTCGGACTAATGGCCGTGCTTCTCGATGTGAACCTCATCCTCGCGGCGGCCTGGGATACTCATGCTGAGCATACGAGCGCTCGAAAGTGGCTCTTGGATCTCCCTGAATTTGTGACCTGCCCAATCACCGAACTCGGCTTCATCAGGGTCAGCATGAGCCCCGCTTACTCGGCAAGCTTTGAGAATGCCGTGGCCTTTATCCAAGCGCTTCGCGGTCTTGATTCGCATCACCAAGTTGATGACGATATGTCGCCTACGGCAATGCCACAGGTGCAGCGCTACAAAGATACGACCGATGCTTACCTTGTGCTTTTGGCGAAAAATCACGGCCTAAGTCTTGCCACGTTGGACCGCGGGATTTTGAAACAGGAGTGGGCCGACGGAATTGCCTTCAATCCCCTGGCTGTCTAAGTGGCGCTCCCTGGCCTTGCTCTTAATCCTGATCTTGATCTCCCCTGACGTCGATCCAAAGCGGTGTCAAGCCACCGCACTCCACAACTCCCGCTATTTCATCCGCGCCTTAATCTCCGGAGCGAAGAGGTGCAAGCGCAGGGCGAAATCTTTCTCCAACTGCGGCGCTGCCACGATCGCCTCGGGGCACTTCCCGCATTCGCAGGCGACTTCCTCCTGCCAAATTTCGGCCGAGTCATCCCAGTAGCGCTCGACCTTTTGGAGATCTTTTATCGGGGCGGCTCCTAGCATCCGGGTCAGTCGCATTTCCAGGCCTTGAAAATGCACGGCAAGAATCGTGAGATCGCTTTGCAAAAGCCAGCCCGGCGCGAGGAGTCGGGAAAAATGCTCACGCGCGTCGGTGATCGACTCTTCGTATCCGGCCTCGCGCGTGTCGAGCAAGCCGCCGACGCGATTCGCGACTTGGAGCACTTTGGAAACTTTCCCGCAAATGGCGGAGGCTTTCGCAAAAAGGATCTCGTCGAGGCCGGTGGTCTTCTCCTCCCACGTCGCGACGCGGAGCGGACCACCGAGTTCATCGGAAATGATCCGCTTCACCAAGTCATCGCGATTTCTCTCCGGGGCCGGGCCCAGTTGAGAAAGGAGCCACGCTTCATCGGCGGTGAGAAAGGACATCACGCCCGGCCTCGATTTTGCGGGTGCACTTACTTTCACGGGCGATGGCTTGATCTCCCCCGAACCCCCAAAGGCGGCGGCGAGCGAGCCAAAGTCTGACTTCGGTGATTCTTTCGCTTTTTTCGACGGGGGCGGAGCATGCACCGCCGCACCTGGATTCGAACGAAAGAGTTCAGACAACAATCGCTTCATCGATTCCTGCCGCGTCACTTCATACAGTTTCGCCACGCCGAGACGGTGCTGAATCGCCGCGCACTCCGCCGACGGCCAAAGCCGCATCGCAGGCAATTCCTGAGCGCTGTCATAGAGACGAGGATACCCCACGGTGTGACGATCCAGCTCGACCTCTTCGGGCAAGTCACCAAAAGACCACGAGCCTATCCGCTGCTTTTGAAATTTGCCGCGCGAGACCGTGTCGAAGCGGGCTTTCACTTTGCCGCTCAACTCGGACTGAAGCGCAGCGAGATCTTTGCCAAACGCCATCGCCTTCCCTTTATCGTCGAGAATCACAAAGCGGATCGAGAGATGCGCGGGGAGCCGTTCCAACTCAAACGAAGCCGGCGAAACGGTGATGTTGTAGCCGTGCTCCAGAAAATCAATGACCGCTTCGATGAGGCCGCAGGCCGGTTCATAACCAGCCCATGCGTCGAGAAAAGCATCGACGACATCGCGGTTCGACGGGAGAAGCTTCCGCGTGTCTTTCCGTAAACACCGAATCAAGGCGCTCACCTTTTCTTCGAGCCATCCCGACACTAACCAATCACCAAACCAGTCCGGCAAATGCGGCAGTTCCACGAGCGGGATCTCGACACTAATGCCATCGCCGGGATCCGCCGGACAATGCAGATAGACGAGCGAAAGAGCACTTTCCCCGTCCGGAGAAAACACCGTGTCAGGAAAGCCCTCGACCCAGATCCGCTCCCGCTGCGGAAGGAGACAGTCTTCCAACTCAAAATCAATGAACCCTTCCGGCTGTGCCGCGACCCACTTTTCGAAATCCTTCTGCGTGCAAATGTCAGACGGGACTTTATCCTCGTAAAACGCCACGACCGCTTCCGGATGGATGAGCCCACCCAGCCTTCGCATCTTATGCTCGAGCCGCTCTGCCGCCGCGACCGTTTCACGATTCCGCGCCAGCGATGGCATTGGGGCTCGCGTGTTCTGGTTCACGAGAGCCTCGAGGAGAAAGACCTTCCGCGCCACCGCCGCGTCAATCCGCCCATAGTGGATGCGCCGCTTCTCGACGACGGGAAGACCAAAAGCGATGACCCGCTCCTCTCCGTAAACCGCTCCCTGCTCTTTGACCCACTGCGGATTCGTGTAGCTGTATCGGCAGAGATGCGGCGCGACCTTTTCGAACCAGCCGGGATCAAACATCGCCGCGTTACGCGCGTAGAGCTTCGCGGTCTCGACCATCTCAAAGGCCATGGCCCAGGCGGGCGCGGCGCCGAAAATCCCCGAGCCTGGAAAGAGGAAAAAGATCGAATTCCGCGCTCCTTTGTAGCCAATTTTCTTTCCCTGATTCATCCCGATCTGCGACGGGATCGAAGCGAGAATCGCCCGATGCAGCGGCTCGGAGTAGGTGTCCTCCGGATCGGTGAGTCGCTTGTCTTTATCCGGAATTTCCCACTTGAGACTGCGGAGCGTCGTTCGCAGTTCCCGGTGCAGATTGAGCCATTCCTGAACGCGGCGGAAGTTGATGAAATTTTTCTGGCAGAAACGCCGCAGCTTGTTCGACGAACCGCTCCGCTCTTCCTGAATCGCATACCAGAGCTTGAGCCATCCTGTAAAGTCAGACCGCTTGTCGCGGAACTTCGCGTGCTTTTCGTCCGCCAGTTGCTGCTTTTCCTTAGGACGCTCGCGCGGGTCCTGCACCGTCAAGGCACTCGCGATGATGAGGCCTTCCAAGAGACAGCCTTCCTCCTTCGACGCCGCAAGAATCTTGCCGATACTGGGGTCGAGCGGCATTCTCGCAAGAGATCGCCCCGTCGGCGTGAGTTCAATGTGACGACCCTTCTTCCTGACCGCCCCAATCTCTTCGAGGACCCGATAAGCCTGCGAAACCCGCTTCGCCTGGGGAGGATCGACAAAGGGAAACTCCAGCGGATCGCCCAGTCCGAGGTGCTCCATTTGCAAAACGACCCCGGAGAGATTCGACCGCAGGATCTCCGGATCAGTATATTCGTCGCGGTCCTCGAAGTTATCCTCATCATAGAGCCTGACACAGATACCTTCGCTAACACGACCACAGCGCCCGCGCCGCTGACGGGCACTCGCCTTTGAAATCTCCTCGATCTGCAGGCGCTGAATCCCCGAGCCCGGATCGTGCCGGCTGATCCGCGCAATCCCTGAGTCGATCACAAAACGGATGTCCGGAATCGTCAACGAAGTCTCCGCGACATTCGTCGCAAGAATGATGCGGCGACGCGAAGGCATCGGCGAAAAAACGGCCTGCTGCTCCTTCCCCGCCTGACGGGCAAAGAGAGGCAGGATCATTGTCCCGGGATAATTCCGGCCTTCGAGGAGATCGGCCGTGTCACGAATCTCCCGCTCGCCGGGGAGAAAAACGAGCGTGTCCCCGAGCCGATCAATCTCCCCGAGATCCTCGACCGCCCGCGCGACCTGCTCGGCAAGGCGCTCGCGATCATCGAGCGGCGGCTGAAACTGATCCTCGACCGGAAAGGTGCGCCCCTCGACCTCGATCACCGGAGCTCCCCGGAAAAAATTCGAGAACGAACTCGCATCGAGCGTCGCCGAGGAAATCACCACCTTGAGATCCTTTCGTCGCTCCAGGGTGCGATGCAGGTAGCCGAGGATAAAGTCAATGTTCAGCGAACGCTCGTGCGCTTCATCGATAATGAGCGTGTCATACTGCCGAAGGTCCGGATCGTTCCGCGTTTCCGCGAGAAGAACCCCGTCGGTCATGAACTTCACCGCCGTCGTTTTTTTATCAGTCCGATCCTCAAACCGGATCTGATACCCGACCTCTTTCCCCAGCGTGACCTGCAACTCCTCCGCGACCCGTTTCGCGACCGAAGTCGCCGCAATCCGTCGGGGTTGCGTGCAACCAATACGCCGCCCCTCGACCCCGCGCCCCATCTCCAGCGCGATCTTCGGCAACTGCGTCGTTTTCCCTGAGCCCGTGTCTCCACAAACGATGACGACCTGATTTTTCGCCATCGCTTCGCGGATATCCTCCCGCCGTCGTGAGACAGGAAGCTGATCTGGAAACGAGATTTTCACGGAAGTGTCACCCATCCCCTCCCCAAGCCTTTCATGCAAGCCTCAGTCAGCGTCGATTCCCGTTTACGCAGGGCCGCCCTGACCGTAATCTCCTCTGAAATGTTGAACGTCGAAAAAATCAAATACACGATCTGGGCCGCCGATTCGGAACGCGCCGCCGCCTTTTACACGAGCGTCTTCGGGGCAAAGCCCGTGAAGCAAAACCCTCACATCACCGAGTTGGAGATCGCGGGAGGACTTCTCTCGATTCACAGCGGTGGCGAAGGCAAGCGAACCTGGACCGGGATCACCCTTCAGGTCGCCGATGTCGTCACCGGTGCCGCCGAAGTCGTTGCCGGCGGCGGCCAATGCCCCCGCGAACCGCAGCCGGAAGACGGCGAACCACCGCATCTCGCGATGTGCATCGACACTGAGGGCAACGATTTCATGCTCACCCGCGACCGCAGCCATTGATCATGGAAAGTTTCGGCGACAACCTGCGACTCCTTCGTTATCCCCTCAATCTTTTCGGGATGAAAATGGGGCGGAACGTCTCCGTGATCCGGCTCAAGTCAGGAAAGCTAATCATTCACTCGACCGCTCCTTTTTCCGAAGCTGATCTTTCCGCGCTTCGGCAATGGGGCACCCCGACCTGGCTTGTCGAGGCGACCAATTTCCACGACACCCTCGCCCGCCAGGGCGCCGCCGCCCTCCCCGATCTCCCCTATCTCGTCCCGCCCGGTTTCCCCCTCGCGGCGAAGCTGAACGGCCAGCCTCTCGACCCACCTCCGGCTGAATGGGCCGATGAGGTGAAGATCATCCCCATCGACGGGATGCCGAAGATCAACGAGTTCGCGATGTTCCACCCGGAATCAAAAACCCTCATCGTCGCCGATCTCCTCTTCAACATTCCCGAATCCGCCGGAGCCTTCACCCTCGCGTTTCTCCAACTCATTTCCGGCATCAAGACCTACCCCGGCAACAGCCGAATGTTCCGCTCCATGATCAAAGATCGCGACGCTTTTGAAGGGTCGCTGAAAGACATTCTTGAGTTAGACTTCGACCGAATCATTGTCGGTCATGGCGAACCGATCGAGGCGGATGCGAAAGAAACGCTGCGGAAAATTTTCCACGAGCTTGGGTTTGCGGTTTGAGAAATCCGTCATTGAGATGCTTAACCGTTCTCTTTTTCAGATTGATAGCGTTTGAGCCTTCCTCCGCCGCTTCCGAAATCCCAGCAAAATCAGGAAAAGCAGCAATCCGACCGGCCCGAGCATGAAGGTAAAAATCATCGGGATCACAATCCAGCCGTGCCCGATTTCTTCCGTCTTTGCCTTCGCGAGAATCCAGCAGCCGACGAAAAAATCGAAGGCGAGGTAGTGGATCCACGCCCCGACGATGACCCAGGGCTGAGTGAAAATGGCGGTGACCTCAGCGAGCGATTGATAGCCGGCCTCCTCATTGGGCTCAGACAGGAAAAGACAGCTCAGGTAAACGAGAGCAAAGAAAATCGGAATCGCATAGCGCATCACCGAGAAGACACGCGGCGTCCAGCGAGCGGCGGTGATGAGATAAATCCACGCGAGGAGAGCGGTTAGATTAACGATGTTGAAGACTTGGTCGGGAGTCATGGGAGAGGTTACGCCACAAAGGCACGCCGCTCTCGTCGGAGTTGTTCCCAACTCCGCTACTTGCCCGATCCAAAATGTAGCGGGATTTGGTAAAATTCCGACCGCAAAGCAAAGGCTCATCGCTCTCACCGGAGTTGTCCCCAACTCCGCTACGCCTCATTCCCTCCATTCCGCGTTTGCCGTGAGCGACCTAACCCTGTTAAGTCGCGTATCTAACCCTGTTAAATGGAGTCCTCGAAAGAACAAACCACCAAGAAAATCTGGGATCGCGCCGCGTGGAAAGACGCGGGCTTTTTCCTGACTTACCTGCGCCCTCATTACAAGGTCTTCATTCCTGCGCTCTTTGCGCTCGCCCTCACCGGTGCGTTGACGATTCTTTTCATCAAAGAGCTCACCGCCCTTGTCGGCAAAGGCATTGGCGGGGCGACCGGAGCTGAGTGGATGGCGGAGCTGAATGACAAAGCGTGGTTTCTCGTTATCATCGTTTCGATTCAGGCCTTCATCGCCTTTTGGCGGATTCTCCTTTTTGCAAAAGCTTCGGAGCGCGCGCTCTCCGCACTCCGTCTCGACACTTTCAGCCGAATCATCCGCTTTCCGATGTCAACATTGAACGAGCATCGTGTCGGTGAACTGGGCTCCCGCCTCGCGAACGATGTCGAGGCGATGAGGGAAACGCTCGTCGGCACAATCCCGATGCTGATCCGTCACTCGGTCATGCTCGTGCTCTGCTTGATCCTCATTCTCCAGATGTCGGTCAAACTCTCGCTTTTCATGATCGCGACAATCCCTGTCGTGATCGTCCTCATCGCTATCTTCGGCTCGCAAATCCGGAAGCTAACCCGGCGGGCCCAGGACAATCTCGCCGCCTCGCAGGTCGTCGTCGATGAAAGCCTCCAGAGCATCATCAGCGTGAAAGCTTTTCGCAACGAAGCCTACGAACTCTCACGGTACAACAAGAACCTCGGCGAATACCTCACCACCGTGATCAAAGCGGCCGTCCCCCGCGCTTCGTTTATCGCTTTCATCATCTTCGCCTTCAGCGTCGCGATGATCCTCGTGACCTGGTTCGCGATGCGAATGCTGAACAATGGCGACATCGGCAACGAAGAACTCACCCAGTTCGCCGGTCTCACCGGGATGATCGCCGCCTCTTTCCTCGCTTTTCCGGAATTGATCGCGCAGCTCCAACGCTCCCTCGGCGCGACGGAACGAGTCCGCGAAATCCTCAAGGATGATATCGAACCCGAAGATGACGCCGAAGAAAATGCCGCCCGCTTCGAAGGGAAAATCGAGATGCGGGACGTCAGCTTTGCCTACCCGGGCCGACCCAACGCCACCGTCCTCCACAAGTTTGATCTGAAAGCGGAGGCCGGACAGCGCATCGCCCTCGTCGGCCCGAGCGGATCCGGCAAATCAACAACCGTCTCTCTGCTCTTCCGCTTTTACGACCCGACCACCGGCGAGATCCTCATCGATGGAAAACCAATTCGCGAGATGTCCCTCACGACACTGCGGAAGAATCTCGCGCTTGTCCCGCAGGAGGTGCTGCTTTTTGGTGGCAGCATCCGGGAAAACATCGCCTACGGCAAGCCCGAGGCATTAGAAGAGGAAATCGTCGAAGCCGCGAAGCAGGCCAACGCCCATGAGTTCATCGCGGGCCTCACCGAAGGCTACGACACCCTTGTCGGAGATCGCGGCACCCAGCTCTCGGGCGGACAACGTCAGCGCATCGCGATTGCCCGGGCGATTCTTGCCGACCCGGCGATCCTGATTCTCGATGAAGCAACAAGCAGCCTCGACGCCGAAAGCGAACGCCTCGTTCAGGGCGCGCTCGACAAGCTCATGGAGAACCGCACCAGTATCATCGTCGCGCATCGCCTCAGCACGATCCGACGCTGCGATCAAATTCTGGTCCTGTCAGGTGGGGCCATTTTGGAACGGGGCACCCATGAGGAGTTGCTCACGAAGGCGGGTGGCCTCTACGGATCGTTGGCGAAGTTGCAGTTGGAGTAGCAGACGAAAGTGCCCCTATTCGATTCACTTAGCCGTGACCTCAACGACCACGGTCATCGAATCAGTCGCACCCGAGGCACCGGTGACACGAACCTTAAAAACATTCGAGCCCGACTCCCCGGCACCTGGCGAGCCGCTGAGAGTCCCCTCGAGAGCAACTGACAACCAGGCAGGGCCGTCAATCTTGGAGAAAGCTAAGGACTCTCCGAAAGCCGACTCAACCAAACTGTCGCGGTAAGACTTCCCTTCTTCAGCCTGCGACATCCTCATCCAAGAGCGGTGAAAACCCACTCCAGCGGCACTGGTCACGGTGAAGGATCCCGTCAGATCGCGGACTCGAAATTTGTCAGTCGGGCAGGAAAGGGTCAGCGTCGTTCCTGGGGAAAAAGTGAACTCATCATCACGCGTCGTGACCTGAGATTCGAGGCCGCTCTCGCCGACACCGAAAACATAGGCATCATCTGATCCGTAGATCCCGTCAAAGCCGTCGAACTGAACGGTCGTGCCGGGAGCTGCCTCCAGAACCACCTTTTCGACGCTAAACTGGATCGAGTCGCCTTTCTCCACATAGCGCTTATCGGAGACCCCAAAGTAGGAATCACGCATCGAAACTGGTGAGGGTGAGCCCAATATCACCGAGGAGTTATCTCGATCCCGCGTGACCTTGCCTCCCGTGAAACCTTTGAACCGAATATCCCAGGAAAGTGAATCGTTCGAATCGCCCAAGCCGTCGAAATCCTGATTCTCGAGAGAAAGCGAATAGACAATATCCAGGCCATCGGCCTCCTTCGTGAGGGTCACGGCGGAGTCCCCGTCGCTCTCACCGGCAATCTCTCCATCCGACAAATCGGCACGTAAATCATCAAACCGCACTGTCGTAGAAATGATTCCACGATCGGAGTTCTGTAGGAAAACCGAGTTGTACATCATCCGCTTGAACGTGCCGTCAATTTGTTGCTCAACCATCCAAATGCCCGTGTTATCGATCGAATCGGCATCCTCATCATGGGTGAGCATTCGGATCAGGGTTTTACCGCTGGCACCATGACCGGCCAACAGAATCGCCGAATCAGTTCCCCCGAAACGCTTCAGGATTCTATCAATCGCCGCCTTCATGACCACTTTCGATGCGGCGGTCTCACTCAGTTCATCATGCCCATAATCAGGAATTTTGAAATTGCGCAGACCATCCGGACGCAGGGAAAACGATTCGATTTCGGAAGTTTGCAGCTCAATTGGAGAGCCTGCGCTCAGAATCGGATCGGTAATCGTCGGCAGCTCAGGGTCGAAAAGATAAGAACTACTCGTGTGGCGTTCCGCCAGCTCCGGCCAAACCTCGCCCGTGGCCCCGATCTCCTGCATGTAGGGCAGAATCGTATTGCGTGAACGCCAGAGCGGACTCGAAGCAATGAAATCGAATCGATACTCCAAATCCCGCAGCGTTGCCGGAACCGCTTCGAGCTGTGATTTGCCCAGCTCGGTGAACTGATTGGGATCGCCCACATAATCAGGCCACTCCGCTTCGGGCACATTGGAGTCTTCCCATTGCTCGCGGACATTATGCCCGCCCTCAGCATGGCGGATGTAGTAGATCTTCAGTCCGGCCTCGGCGTACAGAGAGCCAAACAGAAAGGCAAAAAATGAGAGCTTTGCACATCGAATCATATTTTTCTTTTTCATCATCAATCCCACAGCAAGCGCTGCCGGACAGACTATCGCTTCAGCGAGTAATTTCCGAAAGAAAACTCCTGGCGAATGACGTCCGACATTACTGCAAAAGCTCAGCTCAAATGGCTAATCCATGGATTAAGACAGCATTTGCAACAGTCTCGTGAGTCTTCCGACCGCCGCGCTCTTCGGAAGCGTTCCCGCTTCCGCTACATTTTCCCCCGTAGCGGACGATTTCAGCGATCCGCTATGGTTTCGCCGCGTGCGTGATCGTTCTTTCAAAAAGATTGTGTGCCCAGAGAATCGCCACACCAAAGGAAACCCCGGCGAGGATGAGCGCGACATTGACAATGCCCTCAGCGCCAAAGGATATCTTGATTAAGATCGTGGAAATCACGAATCCGGAATTCCGGATCACCTTCGGAAAACTATCATTATGAATGAGGGAGAGCAGGAGCAGGAACACGTCGACCATGACGAGAATACTGAAGAAATCCTCAAAGAAGACTTTATTCACGTCACTGACACTTACCGTCTCTATGCTTACCATGAAAAACGTCTCTTTTGTCCAGACAGCAAAACTATAGACCGCAAGACCCAGCAGCACCGGGACCAGCAACAGGCTGATCACGTTCTTGCAATAGATAAAGCGGCGGAGCTCGGTGGAATGGGGCTCCATCTTTTCTTCTGAAACGGGGCGGCTCGGGGCTAAGCGGTAAAAGAGGATGATCAGGAGAAAGAGAATGAGCGTCGCAGCAATATCGTAGGTCAGCTGCAAATCCTTCGGCCGACTGAACCATTCGGTGGTGAGCTCAAGATTGGCGATGTCTTTGAAAATTCGGCGAACAATGATCAGGGTAATGATCTCATACTGCCGCGCAATGTATTGGGTAATTGACTGGGGCAGGTAAAACAAAAGGAGGTAAACCTCATAAACGAGGATGAAGGAAAACGGCGTGTAGATCGCCGCGATTGGATTGGTTAGAAGCTCATCGAGATGATGGCTGTGGGCCGGGAGCCAGTCAAAATAACGCAACGCGATCAGAATCAAGTGAACCGCAAAAGCAACCAGCGCGATCGTGACGACGACGCGCTCCCCGACATGGCGCGCTCTCTCGGAGATGAAACGCTCTTGAAGTGTGTTGTAGATCGATTTCATAGAGTCATCTTTGAGCCGCTCTCAAGGCCCGGCGTGCTCGTTGCCGTGGCCGTTTTGCCTCCGACTCGAGCGGCGTAATACTCGATCAGGATCATGTGGGGAACGGTGAGGACAGCCAGGCCGATAAAGGTGATCTGGAGGAGACGCTGGTCGACCTGCGTGGAAGGCGATAAAACAAAAAACAGGGCACCCAGACCGACAGTCACGAGGGTCAGTCCGGCGGCAGTCGCTGCAGCGGTGGCGGGATTCATTCCCCGCACCGTATCAATGAGATGACGCGGGCTGTGGAGACTGCAAAAGTAGAGCAGGAAAAAGACCAGCGGAGGCAGGGCGACCGCCGAAACGGCAAGAACGGCCAGTTCCGCAGTGACTGCGGGACGGGAGCGAAGGCAGCGGGCGGCTGAGAAAATCGTCCCGGTGAGCGCCGGAATCGCGAGCCATTGCAGCACGCGGACAAGAGAGGTCGCATCCCCGCCCGTGAGCACTGAAAAGTATTCGCCGACGAGATCCGGATAGAGAAGCGAAGGGGCACAAATGACGGTTGCGCCCGCGCAGAGCCGCCACCCCCGGGAGAGCCAGTCCCGCCAATCACCCGAGAAATGCCAGGCCGAATAGGCGAGGAAGGCGACCAGTGAGAATTTTGGTGCCCACATCCAAAGCAGCCCGGTAACCGCAGCAAGGAGCAGATAGGCTCCCATAAAACCAGCGAGCCCGGAAAGATTTTTCCACAAGCCCGCTTTCTTCGCCACGAGAGGGTCCAGCGCGCCGTGGGGCAGACCCAACACGGCAACGAGGACGGCAAGGGTGACGAGAAGCAACCCCCGCGGGAGTTCGATTCCGGAATAAACGAGGAGGCTCAATCCAAGCGCAAAAAGGAAGAAGGCGCCTTGTTGAATTTCCCGCGCCCGTTTCATGCCGCGCTCTTCTGAAAAGGGAGGCGGCGTTGGGGGGCATCCCGTTTGAGCAGGTTCCGCAGAAACGGCATCCTGGGCAGTGACCACATCACCGCGAAGAGATCAAGAGGGCTTGCCTGGTCCATCATGAAACGCGCCATGACATCGGCGGAAACTCCGCGCGTGAGACGGTAGAAAAGCTCAGGGGCCAGCTTGGGTTCGTTTCGCAGCACTTTGAGAAAGAGGAAATCCATTCTCCGCCGGGCCCAGGAGTCTTCCGGATGCCCGATGACTTCGCCGGACTCGGTGAAGGTTCGGGCGCATTCCCGCGACCATCGCTGTATGCGCCGATAGGCATAGCCACTGGCAGCGCGGACGGCACCGCCTGCGGTTCCGGCTCTGACCCAGCCCGCTTCGCTCACCGACTCCGGACTTCGGTAGCCCATCGGAATCATCCCCTTCTCCGTTCGCAGGCAGCGGAAGTTGCCGTCCGGGATGAGACGATTGAGACAGGCCTGCAACTTTTCCGACAAGTGGCCCCCGCACCCGGGTTCGAATCCGAAGAGGGTTGCCTCGACCAGCCATTGCCCGGATCCCAGCGGTAGGATGTAGTCAAATCCGAAGCCCTCCTCATCGGTGTGCATCTGTGTCATCAAGCCGGCGATCTCCTGATCTCCGATCTCATGCGCGGTCTCGATTTCGACTCCTTCGAAGGCTTGGTAGAGGACCGCTTCGGTTCCTTTCAGATAAGTCGGCGGTCGGGTATCGACAACCCGCCGGGCAAGGTAGTCGCCGGCGGTGGTCGTGAGCTTGAATCCGTCGGCGCAAGATTCGACGGATTTTACGTGGACCCCGAGCTGCAGATCGAGGCCATCGGCCTCCTCAATCGTCGGAATCGCGTCGGCGTAGAAATCGGCCCCGGAGACGAGGCAATACCGCGACTGGGAAGAGCGATGGAGAACCGTCTCCCCGTTTTTGGAAAACTGCCACGACTTCCAGCGGCGACTCACGAGCGGATCCTCCGCTTCGTCCTTCAGCGACCAGAAGCACCAGGTGCGGTCGTTTTCATACTGCGTCCGGGGTTCAAAAACGGTGACGAGGGGCGTGTCTTGTTTGCCCCCGGTGCGCCGCGCGATGTCGCGGGCGAGCGAAAGCCCGGCGCATCCGCCACCAATGATTGCGAGATCGATTGTCTTCATGAGTTGTTCTTTCCTTACGTCGGCGCGTGAACCATGGGGAATCCCGACAGGTGCTGATGGAGTTCGGGATCGTGGCCGGAGGGCTTTTTTCTGAGGCCCCCGTGGACGCAAAAAGAGACAAAGGCCCGGGCTGAAATGAGAATTTTCTTCCGGAGGGAAACCTTCGCCCGGCCCTCCCAGACCGCGAATTCCATCGCCCGAATCTCTGTCCCGATAGATTGATAAAGCCGCGCCGCCACCAAAATGCCGAGCCGGGCGCGCCAGGGCAGGTAGGCGAGACCGGCGATGCCGGAATCGTAGTACCGATCCGCTTCCTCAAGGAGCCAGCGCACGGCGTGGCGGGTCTCTCCGTGAATCGCAGGCTGACCGGACGCGAGCGCTTCGATCACGGGTGACTGATCAAACAAATCCGCCGGCAGGTATCGCCGCCCGTTCCGGGCGTCTTCACTCACATCGCGCGCAATATTGGTGAGCTGCATCGCCACGCCGAGGTCGATCGCGTGGGGGAATGCGGCCGGACTCTTTACACCGAGGACGCCGGACATCATCAGACCCACCGTTCCCGCGACGCGGTAGGCATACTGCTTGAGCTCGGCTTCATCGCCAAAGGCTACGCCCGCGAGGTCACCTTTGACCCCTCGCGCCAGCTCAACCGCCGGGCCGGGATCGAAGTCGCATTCGCCCGCCAGATCGAGAAAATCGGCGACGGCGGGGTCGCGGCGGTTTGCCTCGCGAAGGTCCCTTTCGATCTGCTCGAGCTGCCGTGCCGCCAGGTTCGGATCGGGAGATTCGTCCGCCAGATCGTCAAGAAAACGGCAAAATTGATAGAGCCGGGCGCAACGCTCGAACGATTCCTGCGGCAGAAATTTTCCGGCAAAGTGAAAAGACTTACCGTGTCGTTTCAGAGTTCCTTCAGCGGAACCTACGGCGGCGGATGGCCCTGCCTTTGCCTCGAGTGTTGCCGAACTGCTTTTCATGGGACGACAGCTGCTTCGGATTTCCAGTCAGAAACAGAATGCGGTTCCTTCACGATCCGATCAAGCACCTTGGCCGAGCAGAGCACTCCGGGCAGCCCTGCTCCCGGATGCGTTCCGGCACCGACCAGGTAAAGATTTTCGGGGCCCTCGGCACGATTGTGAAAACGGAACCAGGCCGATTGACTGAAGATCGGAGCGACCGAAAAGCCGGCCCCGGCAACGCTGAGGTAGTCCGCTGCAAAATCCTCGGGCGTCATGAAAAAATCGGCCGTGATTTCATTTTCAAGGCCCGGCAGAATGGAATCGCTGAGCGCCTTCACGATCCGCTCCTGGAGCTGGGGGCCCTCGGTCTCCCAGTCGATATCGGCCTTCAGGTTCGGCACCGGGGCGAGCACATAAAACGAGTCGCAACCCTCCGGCGCAAAACTGGGGTCGGTCGCGGTGGGCCGGTGGAGGTAGAGGGAAAAATCCTCCGGCAGCTTTTTACCGTCGAAGATCTCACGCAGCAGCTCGCGATAGCGCTGACCAAGCCAAATCGTGTGGTGAGCGACCTCCGGATATTGCCGACGCGTCCCGAAGAAAAGAACAAAGAGTCCCATCGACATTTTCGCCCGCCGTTTCTTCAGGCGAGCGGACAATTTTTGGTCCGCTTCGGGCAGCATCTTTCCATAGAGATGGGCCGGATCCACATTCGAGACCACAATGTCGGAATCGAGTCTCTCACCACCCTCGAGTTGGATGCCTGTGGCCGTCCCGTTTTGCACTGTCACGGAGGAGACGGTGGTATCGAGTCTGACCTCGATGCCGACTTCATCCATCAGCTTGCTGAAGGCGTCGACGATGGCGCCGGTGCCACCCATCGCGAAGTGGACCCCCCACTCGCGCTCAAGGTAGTGGATGAGGCCGTAAATGCTCGTGGTGTCGAAAGGGTTTCCCCCGACGAGAAGCGGCTGGATCGAGAACGCCTGTCTCAGGTGAGGATCTTTGAGGTGATGGCTCACCAGTTGCCAAACGGTCCGATAGCAACCGAGCTTGGCCAGATTGGGCACTTGGCCCATCATCGTCCCGAAAGAGTCGAAGGGTTGGTCGGACAGCTGGGTGAACCCGACGTCGAATATCTTGCGCGATTGCTCCAGCAATCCCTTGTAACCTTCCACGTCCTCCGGACAAAAGCGTGCGATCTCCGCCAAAGTGCTCTCGACCGTTCCACCGTAATCGAAGGTCTCTCCGCTAGGGAATTGGAATCGATACCAGGGAGTGAGCGGCACAAACTCCACATAGTCGGCGCGCTTCTTCCGGAAGAGTTCGAAAAGCTCGTCGAAGAGAAAGGGGGCGGTGATGACGGTAGGCCCCGCATCGTGCCGGAACCCGTCGCGCTCGAAAACCTGGGCACGGCCACCGAGCCGCTTGCAGCGGTCGAGAATCGTTACTTCATAGCCGCGGGCACGCAGGCGCAGTGCTGCCGCGATGCCCCCGAAGCCGCCACCGATCACAATGGCCTTAGACATCGAAGAGAACGTTGAGCCGTTTGCCGATCCGGGAGGCAAGATCAGTGAGCGCCCGGCCGGAGCCTAAAGGAAGCTCCCGGGCCATGGATGCGGATGTTTCCAGATATTGCCCCGCAAGGAGACGGGCGGACGCGAGGGCTTCCTCCGGAGGCAGCGAGATCTCGAGGGCGAGCACTGTGTTGCCACGTGACTTCGCCGCACGATCCTCCGCAAGGTCGACGATGTCATCATAGATTTGATAACCCAGACCGAAGGCCTCGGCGGCTTCTAAAGCCTGACCGAGGAATTCATGTTTCCCACTCAGGTAGAGGGGCAGTTCGAGGGACAAGGCAAAAAGAGGTCCCGACTTTCGGCGGGCAATGGAAAGGGCGCCTTCGAGACTGGCGGCTTTTCCGCTGAGATCATCTGTCTGCCCTCGAAGTGTGACGGAAATAGCGCGATAAAGATTCTCAATCAGTCCCGGTATCGCATGAGGTTGAGAGATTTCGCCGAGAGCGCGAAACGCGGCAGCGATCATGAGATCGGTCAGACCAATCGCACAGTCAGTGCCATGTTCGGACCAGACGGTTGCGGCTCCGCGCCGTGTCGTTGCCCTATCCTGTAAGTCGTCCTGGACTAAAGAAGCGTTGTGGAGCAGCTCCACCGATGCCGCTAAAGCAATCGAGTCGGTTTGACTGAGATTCAGCGCGTTCGAGCAGCTGAGAGAAATGTGCGCCCGGGTCCGCTGACCGCCGGCACGCAAATGACCGTTCAGAGCGGTCAGGTAGATGTCACCCCGGAAGCCGGGTTCGGCGCAAAGCGAGCGTATTTTTTCTTCCACCAATGGCATACGCAGGTCCATCGTGAGGCCGGGAGCGGGCTTCGGATCTGCGGACAGTTTCATGGAAAAAGGCCCGAACCGGATAGACCGGCCCGGGCACTTGAGAGTTATCACTATCTATGAGTTGATGGACTTGGTTGGATCAAAGAGTTGCGGCTTTACCGTCACCAAAGTCATCCTTGGCTTCCGACTTTCTCACCGCAATCATGTAGATGAGAATTCCGAAGACTGCTTTCGCGACAACGTCGGCAATCGAATAACCGATCTCGACAGCTGCGGTGGCAGTGCCGCCGGAGAGCCCGAGCATCGGGAAGACGAATACGATCGGGTAAAAAGACCACGAGAGAATCACAAGCCAGCGTGCGCCGTTGACGAGCCCACGAGCTGACTCGGGCTGGTTGGCAACCGAGGCTTTGAGACCGGAGAACAATTCGAAGACAATCCAAAGGAAAGGAATCATCGAGAGTGACCACCAGATCCAGCGGGTTCCGGAGGCATCAGAGATTTCACCCGGATAGCCGAGGATAACCATGAGTGCGGCCAAGCCACCGAGCCGGACGGCCTTGGAAACTGTCACCGCCTTCGAAAGGCCCATCACAAGAATTAGCTCGATGAGCAGGAGTGGGACGGTGAGAAGCCAATCGACATAACGGTAGGCATTGTTGAAGAGGCCGGTTGCACTTTCGACGAGCGCTCCATCGACGACGGTGTAAGCACCAGTCCAACTTTCGTAAATCCGGAAATAGTGGTAGAGCGCGATGAAAGTAACCAATCCACTGATGGTAATGGCGGGTCGGTATTTTTTCGACACTTGTGATCGGTTTAGCCAGAGAAACGCGGTCGCTGCGCCCATGGCCGCGATCGCGAATGAGAAGAAGTTTCCGACCAGTTCATATTGGCCGACGGTGAGTTCTGTCATGATTTTAGGGTGATTTGGGTTATTTTACTGTGGTTTGTTCTTTATTGCTTGCTCCTGATCAAGCCACTGGACCTAATTCGGGAGCGGGTAAAAAGGAGCTGTCTGGAGATTACCGGTGAAGGAAAGAGATTGGTCGTTCTCTTGGTTACGCGTGGAAGATGCTCCCGGGTGCTTGCGAAAGATCAATTCACGTAGGGGGGGTATTACTGCGTCCGGGACGGTTGGGACTGCAATTTCCATTCGCAGGTTTAATCATTCCCGTGAACTAACGTTCAAGATTTTTGTTCGCATGAAACACGCGCAGCGCGCCATGCCGTCAGGTAATCGAGCAGGGCACACTCATTACCTTGTATGATTTCCTCTGCATTCCATTCCCAACAGCCTCCTTCCGTCAAATGCCCTGGACGCCCGTCGATTTCCATGAGTGGCACGGAACCATGAGCGGTACCGACAATAGAACCCGCCCCGAGGTGATACGGTATGCCCCCCTGAAAATCTCTCTGCAACTTCCCCCGCTCCCCACGGTTTCACGCTCATGCCGCTTTTCGCTGTCGCCATTTTTCTCAGTGCTTTTCTGCTTTTTCAGGTTCAGCCGCTCATCGCCCGCTACATCCTACCCTGGTATGGCGGGAGCCCGGCGGTCTGGACGACTTGCCTGCTCTTTTTCCAGGTCGGTTTGCTGGGCGGCTACGCCTACGCGCACGGGCTCGTGAGTTTTCTGCGACACCGCCCGAAATGGCAGGTCGGGATTCACTTTGGACTCCTCGCGCTTTCTTTTTTGATCCTTCCGATCACTCCCGATGAAACCCTGAAACCGACGGGGCACGAGGACAGTCCGGTTCTCGGCATTATTCGACTCCTCGCGAGCACGGTCGGGTTCCCCTACCTTCTCCTCTCTGCATCGGGGCCACTTTTACAGCACTGGTTCAGTGATGCCTTTCCGGGACGATCGCCCTATCGTCTCTACGCGATTTCAAATGTCGGATCGATCCTCGGACTTCTCACCTACCCTTTCCTTTTCGAACCGCTTCTCGCAACGACGGCACAGACTCAAATCTGGTCATTCGCCTTTCTCTTTTACGCTGCGGCAGCGGTGGCCTGCGGTCTCAGCTTTCTCAAACGCGTTCCCGCCAATCTCAGGTCCGACGAGGCGGGCGTCACTCTACCCACCCCGCCGAGATGGCTTGACCGCATTCTCTGGGTCGCCTTTGCCGCTTGCGGCTCGATGCTGCTTCTCTCGCTCACCAACCAAATGTGTCAGGACGTCGCCGTCGTTCCCTTTCTCTGGGTCCTGCCGCTCTCGCTCTATCTTCTCACTTTCGTGATCAGCTTTGATCATGATCGGTGGTATCGACGGAGCCTTTGGTTTCCGCTCGCGATTGCCGGAGTTGGTGCGGTGGTTTACCTCATCAATCAGCAGTTTGCGGCGGAGGAGATGCTCCTCGTCTGGCAGCTTCTAATTTTCCTCGGGGCGATCTTCTGCGGCTGTCTTGTCTGTCATGGCGAAATGGTGAGAATCAAACCGGCGACTCGATACCTCACCGGTTTCTATCTCGCCATTTCGCTGGGCGGGGCGCTCGGTGGGCTGTTTGTCAGTGTGATCTCCCCGCTCATTTTTGATGGTTACTGGGAGCTGCACGTTTCTCTGTTGTTCCTTGCCTTGCTCGGAACTTTCACCCTCGTGAGAGCCTTCCGGAGCCACCGTTCGAAAATACCGCTCATCGCCACCGGGATCACCGCAGTTGCCCTCATCAGCCTGCTTTCCAACGGACTCTGGAAACACGTTGCTGAATGTCGTGAGGGAAGCCTCGCCTCGATGCGGGGGTTCTACGGCGTGCTGCGAGTTTATGAAGAAAACGCCCTAACCGAAGACTATTACCGGGCGCTTTACCACGGTCGGATCAGTCATGGCCGTCAATACATGGAGGATCCCTGGACCGACCTCGCGACGACCTATTACAACGAAGAAAGTGGGATCGGCGCCGCTTTCGCGATCCACCCGAAGCACAACGTGGAAACAGCCTCACCAATGCACATCGGGGTCGTTGGTCTGGGGGTCGGCACCGTTGCGACCTACGCCCGCCCCGGAGACCGGGTTCGATTTTACGAAATCAATCCGCAGGTCGAAACGATGGCGCGTGACCACTTCACCTACCTCGCCGATTGTCGCGGCGAGGAAACAGTGATCCTCGGAGATGCCCGCATTTCGCTCGATGACGAGCTTCAAAACGGCGGATCGCTCGGATTCGACCTCCTCGTCGTCGATGCCTTTTCGGGCGACTCGATTCCGCTCCATCTCCTCACCGAGGAGGCCTTTGCGCTCTATTTCCAACACATGAATCCCGATGGAATCCTCGCCGTTCACATCAGCAATCTGCATCTCGACCTGAGTGATCCGGTGAGAAATCTCGCGGCGGCTTTTGATCATCATGCCTACCGCGTCGAGTTCGCGCCGGACATCGACAACTATCATTCACACTACTCCGACTGGGTTCTCATTTCGAAGAAGCCGGATCTCACCGCGACGCTTGAAGCGAAGGGATTCTTCGGCGAGTGGGCGACGGATGAACCGAAAAAGATTTTCTGGCGCGATGATTACTGCAATCTCCTCCAGGTCGTGATGTGGGAGTGAGTGCTTACGTTTTCACGCGCTTTCCCAAACGTAGGATGGGTTGCCTAACCCGTCTCGCACAGGCAGTGAAAAGACGGGTTAGGCAACCCGTCCTGCGTCGTGATGGGAAGCAACAACCTACTTCGTCTCGTAAGGCCAATGCGTTTTCGTCCAGAGTCCGCCATCGACGTAGATCGTCTGTCCGGTGACAAAGCTCGACGCCTCGGCGGCCAAATGCACGACCATGTTCGCGATGTCGGCGGGATACCCAATCCGGTTCATTGGCGTCAGGGGCGACCAAGTCCCGGCGTAGTCGTCTGATTCCTCCTTCGTCCGCTCGATCTCGATCGCTCCGGGGGCGACACAATTCACGCGGATGCCATACTGCCCGAGCTCACAGGCGCTGACGCGGGTGAGCTGCTCCAGCCCGCCTTTCGACGCGCAGTAGTCCACGAGATTCAGGAACGGCTGCTTGTTCGCACCGGACCCGATATTCATGATCGATCCACCACGGCCCTGATCTCTCATGATCCGCCCGCCGGCCTGAGTGCAGAGAAAACTCCCTTTCAAATTCGTCCGGATCGTCTTGTCCCAATCCGCTTCATCGAGCTCCAGGAGCGGAGCGAACGTCTGACGCCCGGCATTGTTGACGAGACAATCAAGCCCGCCGAACTCCGCGACGACGGCGGAAAACATGGCCTCGACATGCATTTTATCGCCGACATCTCCCGAGACAGTGAAGCAACGCCTCCCCTTCGCTTCGATGACCGACTTGGTCTCCTCGGCTCCGGCCTCGTCAGAATAATAATTCACCGCCACATCCCAGCCTGCCTCGGCGAGTCCGTAGGCGATGCCCCGACCGACCCCTTTACTGGCCCCTGTTACAAACGCGATTTTTGTGTCCATGCTCTCAAATTTTCTCTCGAAAACTGATCCCCACCCCCAATGAAGTCAAAGTGAATCCCGTCTCAAAAATGGCGTATCGCCGTTTGCATTTCGAGCGTTTTACAGGGAAAGCTTCTTTGCCTTGAAAAAGTTCATCACCATTTTGGCCCTCGCCGCAGCCGTTCTCTCAACGGACCTGCACTGGAGCGTCATGCAAACGGTGACCTGGGCAAAGATGATCCATCAATCGGATTCGTCGGCGAGTCTCACCGAGAAAGTCATCTCGACGATCACCGGTGAAGCTCCCTGCCGATATTGTGAGGCTCTCGCCGAGGAGCAGGGATCGGAGCGAAACGAAATCCTCTCTCTCCTTGGCAAAGGCCCCCTCCTCGCGCCTCTCGACGGTTCGGTTTTTCGACTCTCCCACACAGGGTTGACCCTTTTCGAGCTGGCTGCTCTGATCAGTCCGGACCTCCGGATTTTCCCGACGGGGATTGATCATCCTCCCCGCGCCTGAGTCACCTTCGACTCATTCCGCACGAAGTTCCGACCCCTTGCCCGCTTTCTCGAAGCGTTGCGCAAGGCAACCACCGCGCACGGTCAGCGCACTTCCTAACCTTTTACATTTTTGTATTCATGAAAAAATCATTCCTACTTTCCGTTCTTTTTACCGCCCTAATTTCCTCTGCGACTGGAGGCGACTTTGACGCCGCCAAAGCGATCAGCGTCGACGAGTATGACACTCTCGAAACCTTCGACCACAAGCGCGTCGATGCCCACGCTCCCATTGGCGTAATGGGTGATCACCTGCACCACAAAGGCGAGATGATGCTCTCCTATCGCTACATGGCGATGGACATGCGGCCGAATTTCGTCGGCAGCGACGAGGTCACGCCTCAGTCTCAACTCAGCCGTCCCGGCCGCGGACCGTTTCAAATCATGCCACTCAACATGCAAACCGAGATGCACATGATCGGGATGATGGTGGCCCCTTCCGATGAAGTGACGCTCGCGTTCATGCTCCCGATCATTGACAAGACGATGGATCATCTCACCGCGATGGGGACTCATTTCACCACTGCGACCAACGGGATCGGTGACTTCAAGTTCGGCGGACTCGTGAAGCTCTATGAGCAGGAGAATATCAAAAGTCACCTCAATCTCATGATGAGCGCCCCGACAGGATCGATCGAGGAAACCGGATTCGTCGCTCCCGCAGGGCGCGTCATCCGCCTTCCCTACCCGATGCAGCTCGGGTCAGGGACCTGGGACCTCCGTCCCGGCGTGACTGTTCTCGGTCAGAACGGGAACTTCTCCTGGGGTGGCCAGTTGCTCGGCACGGTCCGCCTCGGCGAAAACAGCGAGGACTATGCCCTGGGGAATGACATCACCGCGAACATCTGGGGAGCGATCCGCCTCTCCGATTCCGTGAGCACTTCCCTGCGTCTTTCCGGCACAAGCTGGGGAGACATCGATGGCCGTGACGCCATGATCATGGGACCGGTTCCGACGGCCTTCACCAATATTCAGGGCGGCGAGCGGGTCGATCTCTTCTACGGCGTCAACTACCTCTTCCAAAACGGGGCGCTGAAAGGCCACCGACTTGCGGTTGAAGCAGGCAAACCGCTCTACCAGGACCTCGACGGCCCGCGCCTCGGGATGGATTGGATGATGACCGTAGGCTGGCAAAAATCCTGGTAGTCCAGACCCGATCCCCCCGAAACTGAACAGGGTTAGGTCGCCGACTTAACCCTCTTGAGTCTTCAAAAAGACTTGTTTGCGCAGGTCGGTTTTTGTCACACTGGCAGAGTAATTCAGTATACTGACAGACTGGTCGGCGGCTCTGACTTCCGGCCATTGACGGACACCCTCCAAACGTGAAATCCCCCTTCCCTTATCCCCCGTTTTTTTCCGGTTTTTTCCTGATTTCCTTCTGCTTCGGATCAGTGTTACCGAGCTTGATTGCTGCGCCGAAAGCTCCCGTCGATGAGCTTTCCTTTTTCTTCGAAAAGCACTGCTACGAGTGCCACGACGACCTCACGACCAAGGCAGGGCTAGACCTTTACGCTCTCTCAACCGATTTGGGCGACCCTGAGTCCTTCGCCAAATGGGAACGCATTTACGACCGGATTCAAAACGGGGAAATGCCGCCACCGGATAAGCCGCGTCCTACCGATGGAGAAAAACGAATTTTCCGTGAAAACTTGAGTCTTCCCCTGGCTGAAGCGCACGCCGCCAAAAAAGGCACCGTGCTTCGTCGGCTGAACAATCAGGAATACGAAAATACGATCAACGACCTGCTCGGAATTCGTCTCAGCCTCGCGGAAACGCTACCGGAAGACGGCCGCGAGCACGGCTTCGACACCGTCGGCGAAGCGCTCGGAATTTCGTTGATTCAAATGCAGCGTTATCTCGGGGCCGCGAATGAAGCGCTCGATAGCGCGATAGCGAAAACCACCACTGCTCCGGCGCGAGAGACCGTCGTTGCCAACTATGCAGAAACACGTGGTGCCGAAAAATTTCTCGGCGATTCCTGGCTCAAAGCGCCGGACGGAGCCGTCGTCTTTTTCCGCGAGATCGGCTACCCCACCGGGATGCTCCGCGAAGCCGAGGCGAAGAAGTCCGGGTATTATCGGCTGAAGATCACCGGCTACGCCTACCAAAGCGACAAGCCGGTCACTTTTTCCGTGGGTGGAACTTCTTTCGCCCCCGGCAGTAAAAAGCCACGCTGGGGCTATTTTTCACTTCCTCCCGGCAAACCCACTTCCGTGGAGCTGAAGGTCTGGATGGACGAGCGATTCATGGTCGAGATCACTCCCAAGGGGATCTACGACCAGGAAAATCTGATCCGTCAGGCGGGGATCGCCAACTACAAAGGCCCCGGCCTCGCAATTTCCTCCGTCGAGCTGGAGGGCCCCCTCGTCGATGAATTCCCGAGCAGAGGGCATCATCTCATTTTCGACGGGATTGACCGTCGGGAAGTCGAGCCCTCGCACCCGGATCACAAGAAGCAATCCTGGTATCAGCCCAAGTTCGAGGTCATCGCTGAAAATCCCACCGCAGCCATCATCCCGGCGCTGACGCGCTTTGCCTCGGCCGCCTTTCGCCGAAAGGTCGATGAAGAGGCCGTCGCCCCCTATCTGATTCTCTTTCAAGGGGAACTCACGAGAGGTTTTTCAATCGAAGATTCATACCGGACCGCTCTCGCCGCGATTCTCTGTTCGCCGGAGTTCCTCTACTTTCGGGAGCCGGAGGGCAAGCTGGATGACAATGCCCTCGCCTCCCGCCTTTCCTACTTTCTGACTCGAACCCTGCCCGACGATGAATTGAAATCCGCCGCCGCTCAGAATCTTCTCACCTCCAGCCCTGACATGCTTCAAAAGCAAGCAGAGCGCCTCATCGCTTCGCCTCACTTTGATCGCTTTATCAAGGACTTCACCGACGGCTGGCTCGATCTCCGCGACATTGAATTCACGACGCCTGATGATCGCCTTTTCCCGGAGTTCGATATGTATCTCCAGGATTCCATGGTCGAAGAGACGCGCGCCTTTTTCCACGAACTGATTCGTTCAAACCTCAGCACCGCCCACCTCGCGAAGTCCGATTTCTCGATGCTGAACTGGCGCCTTGCTGAGCACTACGGCATTGAAGGGGTGAGTTCCCCCACCTTGGAAAGAGTCTCGATTCCCGCCGGATCGCCGCGGGGCGGACTCCTCTCGCAGGCGAGCATCCTCAAAGTGTCCGCGAATGGAACCAACACCTCGCCGGTTCTTCGCGGAGTCTGGATCAACGAACGAATCCTCGGCAAGCACCCCGCGCCCCCGCCGCCCGGTATCCCCGGCGTCGAGCCGGACATTCGCGGGGCGAACACGATCCGTGAGCTGCTCGAAAAGCATCGCGACTCGGAGAGCTGTCAGGCCTGCCATGAAATGATCGATCCTCCCGGCTTCGCGCTCGAGAGTTTTAATCCCGTCGGTGGCTGGAGGGAAACCTTCCGCAGCCTCGGCGAGGGGGAAAAACCCGCCGAGAAGATGGTGGGCGGAAAACAGATCCG
>Ga0222653_1000383_pt1 | contig 26775 bp, 36 predicted proteins | sample AntAcemetagen419_FD_179856 | JGI IMG/M metagenome (GOLD analysis project Ga0222653, IMG submission 179856) | Saline water microbial communities from Ace Lake, Antarctica - #419 | ecosystem: Environmental > Aquatic > Non-marine Saline and Alkaline > Saline | place: Antarctica: Ace Lake...
GAAATTTTTAGAGGACGCACCTTAATCTTTGTTCCGTCAATGAGAGTAAGCTCTTTCTCTTCATTTACTGTAGTAGCCATTTATTTCCTTTCATAACGTTATAAACGGTATACTAATTATAACATAGGGATGGTCTTTATTTTTTGCGTAAGTCCTGATATCCGATGCCCATGCCAATGCCAAAACCGTTCTGCTGAGCTTTTACCCCTTGAAAAGACGTAATATCGTTTGGATCACTTGTTTGTCCACCGCTAAATACCCTAGCCTTCATCTCTTCCCAGGCATTAGTTTTATCTTTACCAGACTGCTTGTCTAGGTCTACCCCTTGAATTGCTGCTAAGAATTTTTTCTCTTGATAGTCTAGATCTCTTTTTGATTTAAGTGTTGCCGTAAGCTCTGGCATGGAGAGCGCAAGCTCTAGCTGCTCGTAGTCTTTCCAAATTCCTAGAAGAAAAACTTCAGCCTCTAGCTCTGCAAGATCTAAATTGTCCCAACTTGAAGACTTGCTATCCTCTGCCTGTTCTTTTACAGACTCTTCTTTTTTGGGGTTTACCCTTATTCCTGCAGTAATATCTAAAATTTGATATATGGTTGGCAGGTTTACGGAATCCTCAAGCTCTTCAATGTTTGACATTATTGGATATTGAGACTTTAGCGCTATGAATGCACAGTGTGAAAGTATCTTTATAGAGTCTTCGTCGTTTTTTGCATATTTTATAATATCAAAGTATTCCATAAAATCCCGAAGGTATTTAATCTTTAACGGCTTAAGCTCTACCGAGGTACCATCCATCAGTGTGACTCGATCAACCTCATAAACTTTTGTTGCCATTGTATAATTGTACCAAAAAAGCAATGCCCAGGTTTGATCCTGGGCATTGCTTTTTGATTTGTTTTGACTAGGAACCAGCTGGAATGGTACGATCAACGATCTTACCATATGAAGCGTCTGTGTCATTGGGTAGCAGACGGAACGAAACCTCGAACATTGTAGGCTCGTCTCGTTTTGCTGATACTGTAACACTCTCAATTGAGAGAGCACGGTATGCAACGTAGATACGCTCTAGGGATTCCCCAACAGCGCAATCTCCTGTACCTGGACCAACAGCGACCAGTCCACGCTCGACGGGACATTCACCAATATCGCCTGCGGAAAGGTCCATAGAGATATCTCCAGAACTATCTGCTGCGCTTAGGTCATTGTCTTTGCCAGCAATAGCAACGAGCAAGTTCTCAAGTGTAGCTTCGGCAAAAGCTGTATTGAGATTAACCTGCATGCCCTGCTTGTATAGCTTAGCAACGTCGAGAAGCTGGTCAACCTGGACCTCACCAAAATCGGGCTGGAATTGAATTTCCAAACCATTCATGGTGTATCCTACGTTTCTGAATGAAACATCATCCTGAAGGGTAGTCTTGTAAGACTCCCCATCAACGTAGGCTGGCAAGTCTACTTCCGTCAACTCTCCGTCTTCGTAAGCAAACAGGGCTGCCGCACCAACAATAATGTTAGCGTTTGAACCACGTGTATATGCCATATTTTTTTCACCTCTTCTTTCATTAAAGTAGTAGGCGCGTTTCCTCGATATAATTATACCACTTGTTTTTTAATATAATTATTTTAAGGCTTATGCCACATATACTCTAAAATAATTTTATTTGCTGCGTAAGTTCTTGCTGTTCCAAAGTCTATGATGTCTCTTGACTCTTCTAGGTGGAATATTTTCATTTCATAAAAATAAGGCAAAAAGAAGTCCTGTTCTCCAAAAGATACGACTGCAGTCTCTTTAGAATTTTCTATAACAAAGTCTTCTTTTTCTGTTGCAGACATTCCGGAGGTATATCGATCTAGCCTTGTCTTAATCTCAGATGGCAACACTAACTCTGTTTTTGATTCAGCAGAATACTTTTCCTTTATCCAATAGTTAAGGTCTTCCGTTGAATCACTACCGTTATCTAGTATATCCTGAACAGCTTGAGTTGTTTCAATTAATGCCTCAATACCGCCAGCAGTTTTATAAAAGTAATAAAGAAGTTGCTCTACGCGACAATGTGGGAACGGAGTTCTTCTAAGCCTAAACATCCTGTCGTAAACTGCAAAAACTTCATCGGCAGAATCTGGAAACTCTTCTGTCAATGTGTCAATGCTAGTAGGTTGTGTGGGAAAAAACTTCATAGCGCCAGAAAAGTATGTAGATAGCTCTTCCGGTATCTTTTCTGCCAGGTAGTTGTTAATAAACACTGGTGGATAGTGTACTGCCATTATCTAGCACCCCCTGCTGAAATCCATCGATAGCCTATGTCGTACCCCTTAGCCCTTCCACCGGCTTTTGCTCTTGGAAGGTTTTGCTTAAACTGTATTGGATTACGAAGAATGTCTGAGATTCCCGTAGTCTCTAAAAATGATTGCCTCCAGTAAGAATTAAAAAACATGTCTACCGTTTCCTGAAAACCTCCATTTGTAGAGCTTCCTCCTGGACTGCTGACCGACACTGGTCCTTTTGTGAACACCTGCTGTCCATCATCTTCAAATGAAAGGACGTTAGCGGCTTTTGGCCTTATCACTACCGGGATTCCGTCTTCCATGATTCTTGCCTTATCATAAAAAGGTACGCTAGAGCCAGCCCGAACCGATGAAGACTGGCTAAAAGTTGACTTAAAGGTTAGCCCTCCGCCAGCAACAAAATACTCTAAGTTAAAAAGTCTTGCAGATGGGTTTCCAACCTCACTCCATTCGTAGATGTGGTGCAAGACTGAGGGGTTTGCTCTGGCGTTAGCGTCTATAAATTGCTCAAGTATTTCTGAAGTTTTTTCTCCAATGGTTTTAAGAAGCTCTGTCTTTCCATCTTGAGCACCCTCTAAGAATCCTATAGAGTATTTCATGATTGAGTCCATTTCTTTCATGAACTGATTGGTATTTACTTTTAACTCTATCAAACGTCTACCCCCTGATTCTCTGATCTCTTTAGAATTACCCTATAGTACTCCACCTTGCCAAATGGCCCAATGTGCGGAGTAACGGTTGCAACTTCAAATATGGTAGACTGGTTTTTGCGTATGCCAGAACTTTCTACGTATAGGTCTTGACAGCTTCTATCCTTTACATTGCTAATAACAATGTTTGTCATAGCCTTACCTCTGTCTTCCCCTGTAAACCTAATGTCCTCTTTAAATCTTCCAATAAGCATAGACTCAATAGATATGTCTACGTTTGGGGTTAGCTCTTCTTTAAACCTAGAACCAGCTGGACCAAGACTACAGACAATAGTTCTGTCCTTCATCCATCTTTTTGACACATTGCCATAAGCACCCTGAGAGACTTCGGGGTAAAAGATGTCTGCTTGCAGTGGGTAGAGTGGGTCTTTAGATCCGCAATCCATTATAAGACTCCAAGCCTTGTAATAGACTTAGCATAATTAGATAAGATTTTGTCTACTACCAGATTCCCCGTTCCCTCGAAGACACGATTGTCAAAACCAATTTTAAACTGATCAGTTTGATAAGATTTCATATAGCGCTCGGCATACTCTAGTTTTCCACAAGCAATATCTTCTGTAAGAAGCTCTGCCGCTCTAACAATCTCTCCAGGAATTTTGGGGTATCCGACTGCTAGCAGTATTCTATAGTCAAAAGTTCTAGGAAATCCTCGATAGGAATACTTCATATCTAAAATATCTGATACGCCTGTTGGCATAATAAGCTGTGCAGATTCTAGCCTGTTAATTCTATCTTCATAAACTTCAACAACGGCTGTCCTGTCCTGGGTTACCTTATAGGCGGTACTATAGCTTGCAGGGTCGTTCGCATCAAAAAGCAAAACGTTGTTCTCATATAGCTTAATAACTTTTCTAGCATTTACCCATAATGGTATGTAATCTGTCCCCAGTCCGGTTGTTTCCAAAACATGCTTCTTGTAGTAAAAACCTTCCACTATTACCGAATCTATAATAGCCCTTGCTAGCTCTTCACTTTTCAGATACTCTGAAATTCCTGTTGCTGTCGTGGCCTTTGTTGTTGGGTCAACGTATGGACGAACTACATCAATATAGTGGTCTTCGCTATCGACATTTACAATATAAGATCCATCATACTCTGATGGCATTGAAATCGTTACTTTTGAGCCAGAGGTTGATGTAACCGTTCCGGTTGTTATTGAGTGATCCGCCATGTCTGTGATAGTGTAATTATATCCAGTAGATGCACCGGATACAGATATAAGTGCATCTGTCTGATATGACGGTATCCTCAATAATTCCATACTATTTTCCGTACTCTCTTGCTACTTCTTCTGGAGTTGCGGTTCTAACGTGACTACGAGTTAGCCACTTTTCCGCATCCTTCTCTTTTACAATATTAAAGCCTTTTTCAACTTTTCCAATACCTTGCCAAACAACATTCTTTGTAGAATAGATAGCAACGGTTGGTTCTTTTGTTGATTTCTTAACTGTTTCTTTTTGAGTAGACTTTTTGATTGCTGATTTATCTGTGATTCCTATAGCGCCTGTCTCAATTTGACCCACTGACTTCATTCCCCCACCATCCGTTTTCTTAACAGAAGATTTAGCGGTAATGATTTCCGAGGACTTTTCCTGATCATTATTTTCTGACATGTTTAACTCCTCCTATGCCTATATATATTATAACAGAATAAATAAAAGGGCAAGAGCCGAAGCCCCTGCCCTTTTATTATTATTAATTTATGGTTTAGGCATCTGCCTCTGCATCGGCGTAAGCCACTGCATCTTCTTCTTCCCACTGGATGCCAAAGCGGACGAATACGGTGTATTCAATTGTGTCCTTTTTAGCAACATATTCGCGGTTTACGGTAATGTCTCTTTGGAAACCCCATACACGGTTAGCTGGGAATGTCAAGTCGACATAACCTGCTGGGTAGTAGGGAACTTCCTGAACGTCAATACCGAGAACACGGGTGCTGCGAGCAGTCCCCAGTGTCTGAGCCTGTCCGTCAAGGTATGCCTGACGGTTACGCTCTGTACCCGCTGGAGTACCAGCGAATGCCTCAGCAATTGCGTCTGCAAGAGTACCATTGTTCTTAACAATGCCCTGGAATGCATCAGTGCCCGCGTAGAACTTAAGGTTGTTCTTAAGTGCACGGTACTTGCGAGGCATTGAAAGGAGTAGTCCTTGCATAACCTCTGTAGTCCAAGCGTTGTCAGTAATGGTAGCAACGTACTCGTGTCCGTCGCCTGTCTTTACCCTGTTAACAAACCCGTCCATGATGGACAAGAAGTTACCAGTGGCACCGTCACCATTAATCGCTAGGTCTTCGATGTCATTCGCAAAAGCGTTTGTCATTAAACGAACCAAGTGATCTTCTAGAGCTGCACCTTCGACGTTGTCTTCTAGTGCCTCAGCGCTGACTTCCCAGTCAAGACGGATCTTCTTTGTAGTAAGTTCCACCTTTGAAAAGGTTGCGCCAGAGTTGGTGTAGTCACCAATACCCTGTGATGCCGCACGAATAACACGCTCACCCACGTTAACTTTTTCAAGTTCCATGGTGTTTGCACGCATAGTTACGCGACGACCGTCTTTGGCGAGAACAGTACCATCCCACACGTAGTCAATAAAACGACGCGCTTGTTCCGGACGCAAGATACCACTTGCTGCATCTCCTGATGGATTTACAGCATTTGGACCCGTTGTCACACCAAAGCTAGCGGTAGGAATGTTTCCTAGTGTGTCTGCACCAGGACTAGATACTCCGCCAATTCCACCTGAAGCGAATGCACCCTCAGCGTTATAGCGCCCTGAGTCATCACCTGCGGTGTCTGGATTATTTTTTTGAATCTCTTCCGACATATTGTCACCTCCTAAGTGATTTTATCTGCTTAATTAAATAAGTCGGTTGCTTTGAGGAAACGACCGCCCCATAGGGATTTTTCAACCTTTGTTTCAGGTTGATCCTGTACGATCTCGCCTAGATCGCCAGATTTGCGGAAAGCAGTGTCTTGCTCTACAGCGTCGACCCTCTTTCCAAACTCATTAAACTGGCCCCTTGTTTCAGAAATCTCATGCTTGGCTGCAGAGACTTCTTCGGATACTCCAGTAATTGATTTCTTTAGTGCGTCCACTTCGGCATGTAATGCTTTTACAGTGTCTGCTAGATCGCTAAAGGCTGATGTAATTGTGTCTTTGATTTCAGAAACTGCATCTACAGTTACCTCATCAGACTTTGATACCCCTGCCTCTGCTTCTGGAGTATCAGCCTTTTCGACCTCTACTTCAGCGGCGTCAGACTTTTCAACGTCTACGTCAACAGTATCAGCCTTTTCAGCTTCTACTTCTTCCGTTTCGGCATTCTCTTCAGTAACCTCTTCGGATACTTCTTCGACTACCTCTTCAGTTTTGGCATCTGCCTCTGGAGCGACCTCATCTGATTTTTCTACAACCTCTTCGAGGTTAGTGGTTTCATCAGTCATAGGACTTACCTCCTTTGTCATCTTAATTGTATTAATGCCTTTAGCACTATCAACCAAGAACTTTATCATGTCTGTTTTTTCTGCATCAGATTTTTCTACAAACCCAATGTTTTTCATCTGAGTTCCGGATACAGGGTGAGCTTCTGATTCATTATCGGATAACATTACCAACCCTGAGTCTGAATCCCAGAAAACATTTTCTAAATCAGCTACGCCATCTCCCTTAAGAACGTCTACGTCGTTTACTTTTTCAATAGACAAAATGTTAGCAAACTGATTTGCGGGGGAGTCAACTAAAGAAAGCTCTACCAGATCATATTTTTTAATAATACGAATTTGACTATCCCCCTTTTCGTCATAAGCATCGTCCCACTTAAGCATCTTACCACCAATTGAGAATCCTGTAAGGGTTCCGTCTAGAACCTTTTCCCAAGTATCTTGAGCACCTTTAGAAATGTAAGCAGAAACATAAACACCATTGTAAAACTTTTTAGTTTCTACATCAAAATATTTATCTTGCTTAAAAGAAATCATTCTTCCAACAGCAACTGGCTGGTGCATTTCTCTAATATTTTTCCTAAATTTTGAAAAAGCCTCAAAAGAAGCCTCTGAGGTAACAATATCGTTTTGCTTATCTACTGCATCTGTTGTTGCAAAACCAGAGACAAGTCTACGCTCTTTGTCTACTTTTGAAAATGGCATGGAAAGATGTATGTCGTTTCCGTCTAGTTTTGTATCTGATTTGTCGATATTAAACATTTTGCAAACTCCGATCCATTATTAAGTAATCTGCAAGAGAAAAAATTCTAGAGATGTCGTCTGCAAAAAGTCCTGCGGATGCAATTTTAATTTTTTGAGAAACACCAAATTCTCCATTACGCAAAAATCTTGCAGAGTGCATCTCGCAGTAAAGGGTTTTAGTTCCGTTTCTGCGTTTTAAATTTAGGAAACCGTCTACGGTGCATTTTGATATAGTCATACTAGCTCCATTATATACTCTTTTTTATAAAAATGTTATAAAAGATAAATATTTTTTTATTCTGAGGCGTTTCCTTCGCCACTTGGATTTCTCCCAGTCAGCGTTGCTGGCCCATCAGACTGATTGTTTGTACGCTCAGAGTCTCTCTGTCGATTCTGTGCAGTATTTGCTCTCATATCTGTTGCTTGACGAGGCGTCATTTCGAATGGGTCGTCTCCATCTGGTCTTTGTGGAAGTCCTAGCTGTTGCCTTGCTTCATTTGGTGTCATTACTTGTGTCTTTACGTACCGCTCCAAAATTTGAGACTGAGCAATTTCATCAGTCAGAGTCAGCTCATTAAACTTAAATTCTAGAATGTCTGTTTTTTCTTTGATCATTTGGTTGATCATTTTTTCTAGATTCTTTTGAGCTGGTCTCGCAACTTGCTCTTTAAATGTTCTGTCTTGTGCTAATGCAGATGCAATTGACCCCGAGTCACCGCCACCAATTTTAGACAAGGGTACCTGATGGGCAACAAGGATATCGTCACGATTCTGTGTTCTATACTCTTTAAAGGAAGCCTCTTGCACACCGCTTTCAATTGGCTCCATCTTAAACTCTACCTTGTTGCCATCGGAATCTCCTGGTAATGGAATATAAAGAGTTCTGTGTGACTGGCCCTTAAGGCTTGTTTGTAGGAAACGAAACATCTTGTCTTCTGCGTCTGGAGAAAGCTTCGCACCTTTAAGGGTTACAACATATCTGGGGACTGCCTTGTTGCCAAAGTAATCAATGTTATATTGTGAGGCTAGTTGATCTCCATGCAAAGATGAAATGGCAGACATAATGTCTGGAATTCCATAAAAGGTATTTAACGGTGAGTACTCTTTATATTGAATAATTTCATTTGGACGAGAATCAGTGGTAATAGGGTTTTGATTCTTTGCCCCAAAATTTCTAAAGTATACGACCTTATTTCCAATTATTTGAACGTACCCGTCACGCAGTCTGCGCACACGCATTGTTGTTGATGGAATATGTCCAATGTAGCCAATTTCACCTTTAGTAGTTCTTCCAATTTCTAGATATCCGTTTCCTGTTGCCTGAACGTCTGTGTAAAACTTCATTAGTGTATGAGTAAAGGATTCTTCGTTATTAAGATTTTCGATCCAATCACGCATCTCAATCTTAGCTCTTTCAATTCTATTACGAGCTCTTTTTACTACCTCTCGGTCTTCGTTGTTTTCAAGCTTAAGCATTGTTCTTTCTGATATTTGAAAGTCATATCCTAGTCCAACAATATTCTCTACCTTTGCATCAATTGCAGCGTGGTTAGCAAAAGATGTGTCGTAATAGTTTGCAAGCTCATAAAGGTTCCAAGGAGGAGTAATGACATCAAACATGCCATATCCATTACGAAATACATCTCCAGGATTAATCTCTTTAGATTGTGAAATGTCCATGCCTGTTTGATTTGCACGGGCACTTCTAATGTATGCATCACTAGGTGGCATATCTAAAGCTTTTGCTATTCTAGTAGAACGACGCTTAAAGTTATTGTCAAGGTTGTTGTAGGATTTTAAAGAATCCCAGCTTTTATCAAAAGGATCTTGTCTTTTAAAGCTATCGTCTTGTTCGGTCAGTTCGTCAAGACTTGCTCCAATATTCCACTCTTGTGACATTAGCCCTCATCCCCATGCTGTTGTAAACTTTGCTTGGCAGCAATGATTGCTCCAATGTCATTCATGTTTGGAAGCAAGCCATTTTTCATTCTGTCAAGCTGCTCACTGTGGTCTTCTTCAGAAATCTTTTTCATGTTAGAGTAGAACTTTGCAGAGCCTTCTGGCTGCCCCCAATACTTGGCGGCATCTTCGAGTTCTTTGATTCTTACACCGTCTCCCCTTACGGACTCAATAGACAAAGCGTTACCACTTCCATCTGTAAAAGCCTTACCATTTGGCTTATGCCAGACGTAGGTTCCAAAGTTAGAAAAGTTTTCTTCTACTACACGCATTTTTGTTTCACCAATTTGACCAGGAAACTTTGGTTTTGATTGTTTCATAACCACTAGTATACCATATTATGCAGAGTCTAGTATCTGCCTGGTCCACCGCACATCCTTAAATGTACTATACCTATAGTTGTTTAGCCTTAAGATTGCTTCATCCTGAACCACAATTCTGTCTGTACCAGTATATTGTTTGTAAATTTTACCGGGGTCTAGGACAGTTTGCTCTGCCTGATTAAGGAATAGCGCTGCTTGCCAGATAGAGGACTCACCCTCAACGCTGTCTTTCCATGTCTTCCAGAACTCCCACTCAAGCGGATTGTCTGGCTCTGACCTAATGGCATACCATTTACGAAAGGAAAACCTCTGGGCTTCATCTTGTTGTGTGATTTGATAATAAGAAATGTTATTGACAAGAAGAGGATTTGTAATTCTAAAAGCCCCGGCAAACTGAGAAAAGTCTAGCGGATCTTGGAATGAAAGGCCTAACATTACCCAAGACCTTGGATTAACTGATGCTTTGTTTACCGATCTTCCATCAATGTTATAAATTACTGTTGGATCTACTTGTCCTGTATCATTATTAATTGCAAATATATATCCACGCTCAGAATTAGACGACTCCCTTACAAGGTAAAACTTTATGACCTTGCCCTTATCTTCAATTTCAAAAATTTGTGCTGGAGCTTCTGGGAATAGCTGTTCGTCATAACGGAAGGCTATTTGCATTGCACTGACTTTAAAGAATGAGTTAAATTTTTTGTTTATTGGTACAGAAATTCCTAAACTGTTTGATGTGGAGAAATTTCCTCTAAGCTTGATGCCACTTTTTGCAGTCATATATAGATATGGAGTGCTCCCCTTATAAGTACTAAATGGACTTACTGACTTGTAGTCGTAGTAGCTGCCAACTTTTCTGTATGGATATATTTCTGCCCCTAGCCTCGTACCAATCCTTGTAGGGGAAAATCCAAAAGCTTGTGACGAAAGTTGTAACGATCTAACTTTAAGTGGATTGGAAATAATACCAGGGACACTCATCTCAATGCTAATACTTATAGACAAACTTTTAAAGTTTATTCCGGGTGGAGGATAAATTATTGTGTCATCTGCCACCTCGTATTTTGAATTCAGCCACTCATCTGATTGTGGATATACCACTCCGTCTTTTGATAGTGGAACGACATTAGTAAAGCTTGAGTATGTTGTGTTTGCCCCACTTGCCGTATACTGAAAAGTTACGTATGTTTTTATCATTGAATTAGTTGTGTCATAATTGCTACCGCTAAATCTTTCAAATCTTGGGTAGTCTAAGTTTAGCTGTAGGAAATCAAACTGAAATTTTTTCTTATTGCTTGCATCAGCAACATACTTTCCAAAATAGCTAAGTGGTAAGTAGTCTTCCCAGTAGGAATCTACGCCAATATCTAAGATGTACTTTCCTAGCTCAACCTTTGGTAGAAGGGTGTATGTTGCAAGGTGAGACTCTGCATTTTCTACTGAGAAGTCATACGGATCTCCGCCATCCAACGACAACAACCAGGAATCTGTGTATGCGGTGCCACCGTCGTAAAGTATTTCACTAGCATAATAGTCAAAAACATTTTCGTAGTCTGTTGGCACTCCTCTATCAGAAAACAAAGACTCTATCTTTTTTAAGTTTCTTTCGGTAGAAAACCCAACTCTATATATTTTACCCTGAAAGGTATTTGTAAGTGCTGAGCTACCCCCCACAAAAACTTTAATTCCCTGTCTATTTCCAAAAAAAGATGAAACCATTTGTCCTAAATATGTCGTAAATCTTGGCAGGTGCAACCCAACTAAGAATAAATCATTTTCGATAGGCTGATAAGAGTAGTAGAGCAATTTTTCTTCTGTTGCTCCACTACGAACCTTGTAGCTTAGTGTGTAGGTAACAATATAGTCAACTATAGGATCTGTTTGTTTTTCAAGTGCTATGGTTAGCTTTGCGCCCTTACTTTCGTTTACAAGTTCAAAAAGTATTTGCTTGTCTGGGCTAAGAGCTTCTATTTCAAAAATTCCATAAAAACATTTTGTATCATCCAAAAGAATATTTAGATTATCAAAAAGAATATGGCCTTCTGTAGATTCCCATTCAGAATTTGGCTTTAGCGATATGAACTTGTTTCCAGTAATGCCCTGGGCAGCTTCGCTATCAAGGTACCACTCTTGATTAGTTTTATTACTAAAAGTCAAAGTCGGCAATGAATAGCTTGGTAAAGATAGCTGTTGCTCTTCTGGTATAAGGTTTTCTATTAGACCATTCCTCCATCTTCCAACCTTTGGGTATGAGTAATTCTTTGCAGCATTACTAAACGAATTATCTATAAATACCGAGTTTGCAGTGGTAGAGCCCTGAATGTTTGTTGGAATATCTACACCCTGGCCGTACACCCATCTTCTTTTTGCTACAATTGCTGGCACTTCATATGGGTATATTCCAGCACAGTCTAGCTGAATCAGCGGTACATCTTCGTAAGCATAAAAGCCTAACCAGTCCTGATCATTACCAAGCTCATCAAACTTTTCAGGGAAGCTTAACAAGTTTTCGTCTATAATAAAAGACAAAACCTCTTCTCCATTAAGAACTAAGCTTGCGGCTTTTGAAGACACTCTTACGTCCAAAAGCATTGGCCTGTTCCATTCACCAACGTAATGAGAAGCAAGAGTTTCTCCCACACGTAACTTTAAGAATGGTCCGTCAACATAAACTCCATCCTCTGATGCTATTGGTCCAAAGATTTTTCTTGACACAATTGAGTTAGATTGAATGTTTGCCCAAAACTCGAAGGTAAAACTTTTGTACTGACCAGATTGATTCATAAAACCAAAACCAGGTAATATCAAAGATGGTCTGTTAGTATTTGGAAATATTACGGTACTGTTAAAGGCTCCATAGACTAGCGGTAGTCCAGAGTTTTTTGCAAACAGTTCATTGTTTCTAGAAAGATAGTACCCATTGGCTCCATCAAGTCCATAGGGTAAAGCCTCTACTCCTTTTGAGTCAATGTTGATATTAGATGGTAGGTCTTGTGGAGTTACCCCCAAAGATTCTAGGTGAAATTCTTCTGCCCATTGTCCAACGTTTATTCCGTTAACGGCAAATTCATATGGAACAACATATGGGTCTTCTGGATCCAAAACATAAGAAACCTCAATTATAAACTTTAAGTCTTTAAAACTTTCGGGTAAAGAAAATGTTTGAGATACAAACGCCCATTGCCTTTGAACTGGTACTGACGAACTTCTAATAAGTTCAAAGTCTTCTAAGGTATCTGGATCTGTATACTCATACCCCAGCCTAATGCTTACCGTTCTATCGTAAGTAAAAAAGTATGCCCCAATGGCAAAAGATCCTAAGTCAGCGTTAATATCTGATGGCTGAATAAGCCCTGGACTTTTTAAAGAAATTGTACCAGAATTTGCAGTAGATTCAATCATTCCACTGGTATAAGATTCTCTAAATGGTGACCTTGTAGGATCTTCTGAAAACGGTGCTCCAGATTTTGCATTTACGGCGGTTGCACCAGAAATGGTCCAGTTTGCTAAATTTTGATTTTCAGGGGTAATCAGTGCAATGTAGTCAGTAGTATCGTCAAGTGCCCAAAGTGATAGTGGCTGCTCTGAAAATACTTTAGTTGCATAAAGATTAAGGGATGTTGTCATGTATTCTCCTACCTAATTTTAACACAAATGGTGCTATGTATATACACGATATCTAACAATAACTATCCCCGAAGCGCCGCTGGCACCTGCCCTAACAAAAGAGTTTTGTCCGTAAAAACCAGAACCTCCTCCAGAACCTGTTCTAGCTGCTCCAGCAGTAGGGGAGTCTTGTCTAAGGTCCTCGTCACCTCCAGAACCTCTTGGCCCCTTTCCCCCTCCGCCGATGCCACCGCTGCCGCCACGAGATTCCCATCTTCCACCAGAGCCACCACCACCACCAGCATAATGTCCAGACGATCCAGTCCCAGTTGCCGAAGCCCAGGCCGAAAGATTAGTTCCAGGTCCTCCGGTAAAATTTGAACCATTTCCTGCTGATCCACCCGCACCACCAGCGTTACCAGCATATCCTCCAGAACCTCTGGTGAATCCATTTCCAGAAGATCCACCCTGGTTTCCTCCTCTACCACCCGGGGCGACTATTCCATTAAATGAGGAACCCGCACCAGAAGTTGAACTAGAGATATAAACCCTTCTTGGGGGGTGTGGGTCTCTTCCGGAGTTTCCCCGACCACCGCCACCTATAGAAATAGAATAGTTGCCGGCTTCAAGGAAGTCTTCTCCTTGAACAACTGCACCACCGCCACCGCCGATACCACTTCCACCTGGGTCACTGAGTGCGCCTCCGCCTCCACCACCACCAACTACTATGTATTCAACTGTTCCACGGGTGACCATTGTAAAGGTTCCGTTGCCAATAAAGGTGTGATACCTATATCCAGCGGCATTGGTAATAACTCCACCAGTACCCTGAATTTCAACAAAGCCCTTGTTATTTCCTCTAAATCTCAAAGATATTGGCAGGGGCATTATTGATCACCAAATACCTTAAAATAAGAGGTATTTTTTATAACATTAAGCATAAACCTATTATATCATTATAATAGTTTAAGAATACAAGAACTAGCTATGTGCTAGAAAACTACTCGGCAGGAATAGCTTCCCAGGAAGTAGTTTCTTCATTCCAGGTATATGGTTCACCATCTTCAGGGTATGGAACTGGTGCTTCATATGAATAAATAGATTCATTAAGAATCCAAGAGTCAAATGGTTGTGGTGGAATAAATGCATCAAGATCTTCACGATACAAATACCCGATACCCGCATAATTTCCACGGTAAAGCTGTCACTACATTCCCCCCAAAAGAAAAGGACTAAGTGGTTCTGGTATAGATCGATTTACCCAGTCAGATCCATCGTACAGCAAAGCTTCTCCATTTGCGGGGGAAGATAAAACTGTATCCGTCAAACCATCTAAAGTAGTAGCTGGAGTTTCATTAATCCATTTGCTTGTAGCATTATCATATACTAAAGCTTGTCCATCAGCAGGTGTGGTGATAGTTGTATCGGCAAGATTTGAAAGAGTATTAAAAGATAATACTGGATTCCCCGTCTCTACCCACTGAGTAGTATCTCCATCGTTATAGTAAACATAGGTTAAACCAGAAGTAGTGTCAAACCATGCATCTCCATTTTCAGCGGAAGCTGGAGCGGTATCAGAAACAGTAAATCTTGCTACCCTTTGAAGTTCGTTAACATTCCATACACCCTTGGCAGAATCGTAAATATAACCATTAGATGTTGCATTATCTGCGGGGGATGTAGGAAAATCTAAAGCTGTCATAGTATTATTATATCATATTTAAGAGATTGTTCCTGTATCTGATCCTGCTGTAACTGTATAAACTTTGTAGGCTCCTACCGTTTGTCCGCTACCGCCGTTTTCTTCGGTAAGGCCTACAGAGAAAGTTACGATTGCTCTTGAGGAGATTTTGAATATGACTACACCAGAGCCGCCGTTTCGTGTAGTATTATTACCGCCACCCGCACCAGAAGAGTTGTTGACATCGGCACCTTGAGCGGAAGCACCACCACCACCAGCGATAACAACATACTCAACACTAAAAGTTGGAGTATCTTTAAACAAAACCCATTCATTAGTAGAATCGCTATACCACTCCGGTTGCTCCAATTCAGTATTAAACCTAATATCCCCATTATTGGGGGTAACAGGTCTTTGAGCACTAGTACCTTTAGGAAGTGCTAAGTATCCTGTAGATGTTGTTGTTTGATCATAAGGGTCAACGTAGCCTATTACTGGATTCCCCGATTCTACCCACTGAGCACTAGAACCATCACTGTAATAAATATAAGTTTTGCCGGTATTAGTATCAAACCATCCATCGCCATTAGAAGGCGTAGAAGGCTGTGTGGCGGATGTAATAAATCGACTAGCTAATTGTCTAGGGTTAGCATTACAAACGCCCTCAGTGGCGTCGTATACGTAATTGTCGTAGGTGTCGCCATTAGAAGGACTTGTTGGAAAATTAAAAGCTACCATTTTTTACTTAGGCCTCCAGACCGAAGGCTTCTTTAATTTCATCTACTGAAAGACCAAGAGCTTCAAGCTTTGCTACCGCCGATGCCTTAGCATCAACCTTTGCCTGCTTTTCAGCTTCGATCTCAGCAACTACCTCGTCCCATAGCCCGTCTAGCTCTTCCTGTGAGGGCTTGGGGGTATCGGAAATCCAGTTAAGCCCTTCATAAGCATCACCGTTTAATACCCATTCTTTTCCGTGGTATTTACGAGTTAAAATTGTTGGATAATCTACCATTTGTTCACCTCCATACTATTATACATTGTTATTGTTTTCATTAGCCCGCCTCCCCGTAATAGGGTGACGCCTCCAACCGTAAGGACTTCTCGCGTTTATTGTTCGACCTTCAGGCCAAGGGTTACGCAACCTCATCAGACACCCTCAGGGTAAGGGTTTGCATCCTTCACCGTCTGCACAGCATCCAACCATGCCTGCTCCGTCACATCGCCACGCTGAAACTCGAAGAACATTGGGTCTGTCGTTGCCTGATATTCGGCCCGTCTTGCCTGCTCCACTCGCGCGTAGGCGGTTTCATGTTGCACTTCAGCCCATAAAGCTTCCAGCGCCTTTTTTGTTGGTTTGGGTGTATCAGAAAGCCAGGTTAGCCCGGCATAATCGTCACCGTTCAGCGTCCACTCACTGCCTGCATATTTGTTAGAAAGAATTGTTGGAATATCCATTAGCCTGCCACCTCCGTCAGAGTAATTGTCGAAACTGTGCGGGCGTATCCCGGCGCGGAAGAATCTGTTTGAGACCGGTTGACGAAAACATACTGCCCGGATGCGGAGGAACGGACCTGAATCTTATAGGTGGTTGCATCGGTCGTGGAAGGGCTGTCTAGATTGTCAACTCCCTGAGTCGTGACAAGGTCGGTCCCGACCGAGGCGGCCGCGCCGAATGAGGCTAAGATCTGAGAGCCCGCGGCGTCGCCCACTGCTATAGGAGTTGAGCCCCGCAACAACCTCCCCATGACACTCGACTGATTCGTGGTGCCACTACAAGACAAGACAACAGACACCAGGATTTTGCTGCTCGTCGAACTTGGAGTGATTGTAGCGGCTAGACCTGTTACGTCAGAAAACGTCGTGCTCGACATGGTGAAGGTGTCTGTCTTAGTCGTAGACACAACCTGCAAAATACTCCCAGCAGGCATAGCGGAAGAAGGAATAGCCAAATTGCTACCGTCCAAAATCGGGGTACCATTACTGTCTTCCCAATTATCAAATCTCAGTGTTGATGCCATTAGCCTGCCACCTCCATAAGAGTAATGCTTGAGATCGTCCGAGGAGAGGTGACGGAGTTAGGGTTGGTTGCAGAACGGTTGACGTACACTATGCGCGTCGCGCTGGATCCGTGACCGATAGTCACTTGGTAAGTCAACGCGGAGGTACTTGCCGGGGAGTCCAGAAAAGTGATTGGACCGCTGGAAGGATAATTTGTATCTGATTGCAAAGAGGCACCGACTCTTTTTCTTGAGCCTTCACCATTACCGATTCCTATAGCTGTGCCATTTCTCTCGATCCAGGCGAAATTGGCGTTACCTGCGGCAGGGCTGTCCAGTGAGATTGAGACTAGGCACATAATTTTACTTGAGGTTGAGGATGGGGTTATCGTGGCGGCCAAACCTGTCACGTCTGCTTCTCCTCCCGTGGCAAGACTTGCGCTGAAGGTGTCTAGCAGGGTCACAGATACAACCTGCAAAATCATGCCAGGCTGAGTCAACTGAGACCCAGACGCCACATCAATCACATACGAATTAGCCGCTAGCCCACTAAGCGTACCAACTGAAAGTTCACTCATTATACAATGCTCCAAGCAGATCCGTCAGAAACTGTTACCGTTACCCCGTCGGCAATGGTAATTGGTCCTGCACTCAATCCATTATACCCTACTGGCACTGTATAGTTTGCACTAATGGTTTGTCCATTTAATTTTATTACGTCTGTGTAGTCATCATTTTCCCATTTGCTGGTAGATGAGTTATAGCGTAGGAAGTCTCCATCTGTTGGAGAAGTAATTACTACATCATTAAGATCATCAATGTCTGGTGCTGTACCCCCGCCTTCTCCAGGCAGCCAACTACTAGTGGCAGAATCATAAACTAAAGAGTTTCCATCAGCCAGCCCAGTAAGGTCCACGTCTGACAAAACAGAAAGTGAGGCGTATCCTCCAGGATTACCAATTTCTACCCATTGTGAAGAATCTCCATCAGTATAATAAATATACGCCTTACCAGTAGCAGAGTCAAACCAGGTATCTCCGTTTCCTGGTGTGGCTGGAGCTGTTTCAGATACTTCAAAGTTTCCACCGGCATCGCCAGGTATCCAGGTAAGAGTACCGCTATCATAAATAAGAGCATTACCGTCAGCAAGTCCTGTTACGTCAACATCATCTAAGCTAGAAAGCTCTGTAGATATGTCGGTCCATGCAACATCGTAGTCTGTGTCGGAAGCTTTTGATAGGACTTGTCCTGTTGTGCCGCCAGCCTCCATAGTTTCTAGATTGTCAACATACTGTTTTGTTGCTGCGTGTAGGTCGGAAGTAGGGTCATTGGGAAGTGTTAAATCGCCAGTCATTGTGTCGCCAGATTTTGCAACCTTTTCACCAATAGACGTTGTTATTGTTGTAACAAAATCTTCGTCATCACCGATAGCGGCTGCAAGTTCGTTAAGAGTATCCAGTAGTGCTGGAGCGCCGTCAACAAGATCCGAAACAGCTGTGTCGATTCTATCCTTGACCGTGTTTCCTGTTGTGCCATCTACCGTAGCGTCGCCAATTAGATCGTCTGTATATGTGTTGGCATTTGACTCTGCGGTATTTGCTTTGGATGTGGCATCTGCCGATGCCGTAGAGATGGCGTCTGCCTCCGCTTGATCTACATATTGCTTAGTGGCTGCATGAAGGTTTGACGTTGGGTCATTAGCTAGAGTTAGATCTCCGGTCATTGTGTCGCCAGTTACATCTACCTTGCCATCTAAGGATGTGGCAATATTCGTAAAGAAGTCTGGATCGTCGTTGATCGCAGCTGCAATTTCGTTGAGGGTATTAAGAAGATCTGGAGCACCATCTACAAGATTAGATATAGCATTATTAATAGCTGTTGTTACATCTGACTCATTAGAAAAATAATCCAAAAGATTCCAGGTAGATGTACCGTTACCAATTTTAAATCTGTTGTTTTCTAATTCAAATCCAATTTCTCCAGCACCAAGAATTGGGTTAGCGTCGACCCATTGAGTAGACGTACCTCTGCGTTGCTGCATTCTGGTTAACATGTTATAATTCCATTTCCAATCCCAATAATATTATATCATGATCCATCAGACAATTCTCCGCCATCGATGACATCAATAAAGCCAAGGATGTGGTTAATGTCTTCTTCGGTATCTACTAAGATATCATTACCATTAACTGTGGCGGTAGCCCCTTGAACAATAAGACCGTTTTTGATCTTAAAGTCTTTACTATCTGTAGTCAAGAACTACCACCCCCTTTTAAATAAGTAATGTACCAGCTGCGGTAACTGTCGTGTTGCTGTTAACAGTTGTCACTCTAATTCTAACATCTGTACCCGAAATATCTGCAGATACGGAAGCCAAAGAACCGTTTGTAGAAACAATCCCATACTCAGTAATTGAAATGTTGTCGGATGTATCTAGGGTAATTAAAACCTTAGACATTTCTGTGTGTGCACCAGAAGATGCTTTTACAAAAAACTCTGCTGACCGATAGGATGCTTTTGCAAAGCTAATTGCTGTTGCAGTACCAGCAGTTGCAACAACTCCGGTTGCGGCAACTGATTTTGCTACGCTATTAAGAGAGATTGATGGAAGAGCGAGCTCTCCAGTCATTGTATCTCCAGATTTTGCTACCTTTGTTCCAATGTTGGTTGAAACGGTTGTGGCAAAACTTGGGTCGTCCCCCAGCGCTGCAGCAAGTTCGTTAAGTGTGTCTAGCGTTTCTGGAGAAGAATCTACAAGATTTGACACAGCTGTATCTGTATAAGAGTTTGCGTTTGACTCTGCCGTAGCCGCAGCCCCTGCTGTATCGTAAGCTGCTGCTGTGGCACTAAGCGCTCTGGCATCTGTGAAGTAAAGGTTTCCAGTTCCTTCATTCAGGTCATCGGTATCTGAGTCTGCCACACCGTTTTCTGCGGTAATGACTAGTCCAGAGCCATCTCCAGTAATAGAAATATTTGTCTTGGTAGAACTAGTTAGTAATGCTGCAGCATCCGCTTTTGCCCTTGATTCAGTATAATAAAGGTTATTCGAACCCTCATCTAAAGCATCTGTGTTGCTGCCATCGGTAATTACGTTTTCACCATTTACTGTGGCAGTCGTTCCCTCAACTACTAGACCATTCTTGATCCTAAAGTTTTTATCTACTGTTGCCATTGCTATCTCCTTGTTTATGCCTTAAGTCCAACACGAGCAAATCGTACTGTAACTGGCGTAATCGAGGGATTTGGAGTACATCTTAATTTAAGCTCCCCGCCCTCTACTGAGACATCCATGGTTCCAATATCCCCATCGTTGTCCATAATCCCATATTCAGAAACATTTATATTTTCCTGATCTAGGAGTATGCTAAATTCGGTGGCATAAAATTTATTATCTCCACCAGTAGTCTTTGAAATCGAAACTAAATATTTTATAATACGCCATTCCGAAGAATCGAAAGAATCAATAACTGTTTCGTTTTCGATACCAGTAATAACATTTTCGTTGTTACCAAAGCTACCTAGGTCTTCTGCCTGTGCAACAAGGGTATCGATAAGATCCTGAAAGTCTTGCCCGTTTGGCCTATCACCAGTTTCGAAGCGTGTCTTTAGGTAGTTAATGTCAACTCTTGCCATATATCAATTATAACATTATTTGTTTAATTAAGTCTTAAAGAATCCAGTTGTTTCCACCAATTATAGCAATTCCTACTGGTGCTGGATTGTTGGCGTTATAGGTTGCAAGATTAATACTTGTAAGCCTTATTCTAAAAGGGAGTATAGACTCTACCTTGGCTTTCGGAGGAAACTCTTTAATTTTTACTTTATTAAAATTTGTTTGCTTTACAGATTTTGCCTGTAAGTAGCCTATGTCTGTTAGCTTTACTTTAGCCATTAAGACTGCTCGCTTGGACCTGTAACGTCTTCTATCACTATCATTGATCCCTGAACAACTGTCCAGACTCTAGTTGCATCTGTAAGCTGAATATCAAAAAGATCTTCTGTTTCTAAAGATTCTGTTTGTGCTGATGTTAAGGATACCGTAAACTCTCCATCATCGTCATCTATGGTTGCTTCTGGAATTAGTGAGGTGACTATTGAGCCTAACCTAGTAATATCCATGTCAATAGTCCAGTCTGGAACATTAATTGGTTGCCGAGCATCGTCAGTTACATATACCCGAAAAGAGGCCGTATCGCCTCTTACAATTGTCCAAGTTACCTGTGGTGGCTGGCTGCCAACGGTATATCCTCTAGTGGCCATAATAATTCATTATACCATTAATTAGCATACATAAGTAGATATTTTTCTGGATCAACATTTTCTTCATTTACAATAACTTCAAAATGTAGATGTGGTCCTGTTGATGTTCCGGTATTCCCCACTAGGCCGAGGATTGTTCCGGCTTCCACAATGTTCCCAACCATAATGTTCTGAGGTACAGAATTTATTTTAAGATGTGCATAAACGGTTCTCCAATATTGAGTTTCTGTATTTATCATTACTATGTGATCAACATAAACATGTACCCCAAAGCCACCACCATCAGATACCCTTGACACGATTCCATCTAGAGATGCATAAACAGGCTCTCCACTACCTGGAGTAAAATCAATGCCTCGGTGGTCAGCTGAGCATCGCTTACAGGGTTGCTTGCGATATCCGTAATCGCTAGATATTTCTTTGATGTCTGTTGGCCAAGTCATTTCTGGAACAATAACGCTTGTCCTGTTCATGTAAGAAGCGGGGGAGACGGTAGAAGTAACTGGAAAAGATCTAACATATGACAGCAAGCTATCGCTGACCAAGTCTTCTTGCTCAATTTCAAACTCATCGGCTACCGCTGGTGAACCAATTAAAAATAATAAGCTAACAATAAAAAAACTAATTACGTATTTTGAATAAAACATCTATCTAGCTTAACAGGTTTTATTGGATATGTCAAATAGATACTATGCGGGAATGATGTTACCCGAAGCAACCCACTCGTCTACTCCTCGTTTACGAAGAGAAACTTCTACGTATCTTTCAAAAAGTCTTCCGGCATTCCTAACCGTTACCCCAGATGCGCCAGCAATATTTAGAGTTTGATTACTTGCGGCATAAACATTAACAATGCTTCCAATTGGAAATGCCACAGAGGCGTTGGCTGGTACGGTAACGGTTGCCGTAGAGGCATTATTGACAGCAACTACCTTGTTTAGATCGCTTAACTGCAGGCTGTAGCTTCCTGTTTGAAGATTTTCCTGAACATAGTTTCTCGTATTTGCTTCTGCAATTGTCAAATATGTAAACGGAACTAGGGATAGCTGTGTATCTATAAATGTTTTTGTGTAAAAGTTTGCATCAACTGTTTCTTTTTTGTAATATCGTACATCACCAATAGTAGCAAACTCATCACTTACTAAAAATGTTCTCCAAGACTTCCATGAACCAGCATAAAAAAATCTCCACCATGTTCTATTCAAAGTATTTGTAGAGCTTCCGCTTTCATCTGCACCTATAACCTGATATTGCTGAAATACTATACCTCCGTCGTTTACAACTTTTAGTAATCCAGAGTATGGGGAAGGATAGTTTGAGCCAGATGCTGCAAATGAGTTTGTTGTTTGAACATAAAATCCAGTCTCTGTGTATGGTGATTCGTTTAGGTTGGCAGAGTTAGGAATATTGTTTGGGTCGCGAGATAGCTTGCTTAATTCTAAAAATCCCAAGTGTCCAGCAAGAGAATCTGCGGGTATCGTACTTGGGGTGCTTGTATTTGAACCATAGTGATAAAGCCTAAAAGCTGTTTGAATATCTGCATTATCTGTGATGCTTGGAATTATTGTGTTGTATGCAGCGGATGGACCGCCAATGTTTTCGGACATTATGAAGATCCTCCAGTCAATAAGTCTGTTACGTCATTTGGTGGTACAACCAAAATTGAAAGATGAACGATAACATTTTTGTTATCGATTTTCTGCATAGATGTTCCATTAAACTCTGAGGCATAAAAGGTGAGTGGAAGTTTAAAGTCGTTATCTGCTGGATCTAGAAAAATATCACTTACCTTAACTGAAACAGCCGCTGGGAAATGTGTGTCTGGGATTAGTGGGTTTATTTCTGAGTTGAGCTCGTAATTACTCAATGTTGCTTGAACGCTAAATATAAACTTAGAGCTTTCAAGACTTACGATTCCCTGCCTAAGAGAGACAAGTCCAATCTGAAATACGTTAATGTCTAGATCTGCTTCGCCGTCTTGAAAAGTAAGAACTCTGTTTGTGCCATAAAAATTAGGGGTAAGTTTAAGAGTTGGAACCCAAAGATTAATACCGTCCTGACTAACATACTGGTAAACGGTTAGATACTCTTCGCTAGACGGATCTGTCAAAATATAAAGATCAAAAATTTGTGGTGTAGCAATAAAGGTTGGTATTGCCTGGGGGGTATTTGGATCAAATACACCATACAGAACAAAAACTCCACGATTTCCTACTGGACCGATGTTGGTATCGACAGTTATTTGTGATGGCCCACCCAACACCGTTAAGTCTGCGCTTGAAACAACTACCTCTGCCATTAAGACACCTCTGGCAAAGTCACTATTGGTCCGTCAGTAACGCTGGTCAAAGGTAGAAGTGCTGAAGCGTCACCAACTTCGTTTGATGCAATAACTCCTATCAGGTATCCTGTTAGTGCCGAAAGCCCAACAAACTCATGCTCGGTTACGTTACCCGCTACGGTTGCTACTGGACCAGCTAAAAATGCTAGAGCAATAGTTGCCGAGTCTATGGTATATGGAAGAATGAAAAGTTTATAGCTTTCTACCGTTCCACCAGTAAGCGCTGGAGTCCAGCTGGCTGTAATTGAGTTTGTGGTTATTGCTTCAATAACTAGGTCCGTTGGGTTGTCTGGAACCTGAGTTTCTCCTGGCTGAGTAACCTGCTCTGAAACAGTTATCGTTCCCGTAAGAAGTGTGTACACATAGTCATAGTTTGCGTCAGATCTTGAAATTTCAATATCATAAACATATTCAATTCCAGCGGTGAGGGCTGCACCATTCTGTGGTGTTATAGCACATAGAATGTGAGTGTTGTCATTATCGATAACAGCATATCCTTGAATTGATCCAGAAACGGCTCCACGAGAAGGTGCTATAGTAAATTTTGTTATGCCATTGGGAGAAACATACTGTGCAAGTGGAAAGACATTTCCATTAGAGTCTTTAGGGTAAACCCTAAACTCCAAGGTGTCTCCCTTGTAATAGTTAATGTTATAAGTTCCTGGAAATGCCATGTGTTCTCCTTGCTATATTATACCATGAGACTATTTGTTTACTGGAAAAGTTGTATTTTCTATTTTTACAACTTCTGGAACATTTGGTGCATGTGTAGAAATTTTAACAATAACAACAGGCATTACAAAGTTCCTCCAGAAACATCTCCAATAAGATAGATGAATCCTCTAACCGGTGTCCATACAGATCCATCATCTAAAGTTACTTCTACGTCAAAGCTAAGCTCATTTATACGAGACCTAATCCCAGTACCCCAGTTTTGAGTTAGGTCTGACGGAGCGGTAACAATAATATGACCACTGTTTACTGCAACATCTAGCTCATCGAACAGAGTGGTTCTGGGATCAAACACTGTAGATATAATGTCCCACCCACTAATGTCGTATGCTATAAGTTCGTCTTCTTGTAAAAAATCTATTCTAATACTTGCTGTGTCTCCTCTTACAAGGTTCCACGTTACATTAGCTGGTTCTAAACCAAGAATATCTGGTGCACATAAAGTCATACTTTAATTATACACTAAATAAATAAAGACTGACGCCTAGGTGGTGGGTATGAGAGAGACGACCTAGACGCCAGCAATTAAATTATATCATAATGTTTATCAAATCGTTATAAAGCGATCTAACCCTATATAATTCAAGGTATATAAGAGTCAGGAAGTGATATGTTTACCAAAACGTTATAGAAATATACACTAAATGTAATCAAGGAAAGGAGTTTTATGTGTATAATTGTAATAATTGGTTAGACCTTATAAAAAGAAGCTTAGATAGCTTGATATAAGATACCTAGTATATAGGGCTTAAGGATAAAACTCTAATTAGGATTAATATCTTTTTCAATTTGATCCAGATGTTCTTCAAGCTTATCAAATTCCTGTAGATGCTTTTCAATCTCTTTGAAGTTTATCTCGCCTGACTCTAAACGAGTATCAATTTCTTCGATCTTGACCTCAATTCTATCCACGGCATCCTTTATTGATGATCCACCGTTATTACTAAGTTCACCATCAATTTTGTTTAATCTTTCCATGACCCCCGGAACCCTTTCTCTACCTGCCCGGGCCTCCGAACCTTTCCAATCATCCATAAAGTCGTCTACTTGACTAAAGAGATTCTTCATTGATCTGATAACGGGAACAATTACTTTGTGAATTAATACCCAGGAACCCAAAACAGTAGCAATGGCTCCGGCCACTTGAACAAAAAACAATTGGGAGGGATCGAGGGGTTCCATAACTATCTAATTATAACAACCTTTTGTGGATAATGTGTGTATATCTTGTTAATAAGTTCGATTTTATTTTAAGTTTCGCTAGGATATGAAAGCGCGATTTTAACTTCGCGAAAATTAGAGCACCCCACCATACCAAGCATAAACTAAATATGACACATATCTATATGCAATATATGGCAATAGCGGATTATAGCACGATATTTGCCTAGCTTTATAACAAAATGATAACGATTATAAAAGCTTTTTTTTTTGATTATGCAATTATAACAGTTGTATAACAATATATGAAATTTTGTGGATAATGCGATATCACCGAAACTTTATGTTGTATAATCCGTCAATGAAAGAATATCCTTTTATGTGGGTTATTGTTCTATTTGGGATATTGAGTATGTATATGTATTGGTTAGATTATATGATCAATTAAGTCAATGATGACTTGTTTTTGATCAAGGAAGCTTCGCTTCGTACCCTCGAAATTTAAAATACATACTTATGCTATAATATTTATATGAATGAAATTACACCAGATAAAGATACTAAGCTAGCTAAGCTATCAGACAATGAGCCTTTGATTCCACATCCTTTGGTTGAAAAGTACATTGACTTCGTCAAAAAGCTTAATGAAAAGGCTGAAAAGAAGTAATAATGAAGGATAACGGAGACGTAGAGTTTACTGATCTGTTTGATCCTAGGCAGCCTAGGTCTGATAAAGAGCTTATTGAGTCAAGATTGGCTATTTGTAATGAATGCCCTGCGTTTAATAAAAGACTTCAAAAGTGTACTAAGTGTGGTTGCTTTATGAAGCTTAAGAGTACATTGCGTCAAGCTACTTGTCCGATTGGTAAATGGTGATGAGCAGAGATTTAGATTCCCTCGAAAATTTTAACTATATATGGGATGATGTTTGGCTTATTCAAGAAACAGAGAGAGATAACAAAGATGAAATTTCATCAGAATGAAGAGTTCTTACGTAAAGCTATTGAGCTAGGATCTACTTCAAAAGAGATTGCTAATGAGCTTCGTGTATCTTATCGTCTAGTAGAGATCTATCTACGTAAGTTTGATATTAAGCATACCCCCAAAAATAGCTAACTCCTGTTCACAGGAAACTCACAGCTGTTTAAAATAGAGAAAATCATAATAATTTTTATTGTTGTATGATACATGATATACAGCAATAACTCAAATCTGATAGTCCGCACACCACTACCGCATAAACAAAGACACCACTACCCCATAAACAAAGATAACCCCCACGCCCTAATTGTTTTTAGGGGGTAGGGGGTAGGGGGTGGTGGATGGTATCGCCTAAGCGACCACACCCAAGCGACCAAACAATTCTTCCCAAGTGGCTTGGGTATCCATCAAGATTGAAAAGTAACCTTCACCTTGACCAATATTCAGCTGAAAAGTTTCAGCCTCAGACATAGTTGCGAATCCTTCGGAACGCATAATTTCTTGACCATCGAAACGGTCGTATACTCTAATTTCATAACGGTTCATTTCTGAC
>Ga0222653_1000387_pt1 | contig 26645 bp, 19 predicted proteins | sample AntAcemetagen419_FD_179856 | JGI IMG/M metagenome (GOLD analysis project Ga0222653, IMG submission 179856) | Saline water microbial communities from Ace Lake, Antarctica - #419 | ecosystem: Environmental > Aquatic > Non-marine Saline and Alkaline > Saline | place: Antarctica: Ace Lake...
AACTGACGGTGAAGCTGATCCCGGTACGCATGCGCAAGACTCGCATGCCACCGAACCAGCGGGAATCCCCAACGGGATTCCAGTGTTAGATTTTATCCACTAGAACAGGATCGTTGCTCTCCACTACGGATTGCGACACGCTCGCCGGCTGACCGGGACGCTGAGCACCATGGGATCTGGGAAATGCAGCGCGATGCTGGCCGGACCGGTCAGTCGGCGTCTTAGATTGTCAAACCGATTCGCAAGGCTTGTCATGACCGTGCTCGAGGACATCAAGGTCGGCGCCATGTTGCGCGGCGTCGTGCCCGGGGACGCGGTCGAAGTCGTCTCGGTGGACTGGGTCGGTAACCAAGCGATCAACATCATCTACCGTGGTCCCGGCGGTTCTGTTGCCGAACACACTCTCTACCGAGACGACGAGTACAGGCTAGAGCTTGATGCCCGCGGCCCGGCGTGGTCGTTCGATGGGGACGGCGCCCTGCTGCGCCTCGTCACCGAGGCCAACCGGATCAAGCTCGCGCACTATTTCGACCCCTACTTGGCCATCCACACCAGCTTGGTCGATCCGCTGCCGCACCAGATCTCGGCGGTCTACGGGGAGATGCTGCCCCGTCAGCCACTACGCTTCCTGCTCGCCGACGACCCAGGCGCCGGCAAGACGATCATGGCCGGTCTGCTGATCAAGGAGCTGATCGCCCGCAGCGACCTGGAGCGTTGCCTGGTCGTGGCACCAGGCAGCCTCGTCGAACAGTGGCAGGATGAACTCGGCGAGAAGTTCGGCCTGGAGTTCGACATCCTGTCGCGCGACATGATCGAGAACTCGCGCTCCGGCAACCCGTTCAACGACCGCAACAAGCTGATCGCCCGCCTCGACGTCCTCTCTCGGAACGAGGACCTGCAGGACAAGCTCGCCAAATCGATCGAGTGGGATTTGATCATCTGCGACGAAGCGCACCGAATGTCGGCCTCCTACTTCGGTGGCGACGTCAGGTACACCAAGCGCTACCAGCTCGGGCAGCAGCTCGGGCAGATCTGCCGCCACCTCCTGCTGATGTCGGCGACGCCGCACAACGGCAAGGAGGAGGAGTTCCAGCTGTTCATGGCGCTGCTCGACGGCGACCGGTTCGAGGGTCGGTTCCGCGACGGCGTCCACTACGCCGACACTGAAGACTTGATGCGGCGCCTCACCAAAGAGGAGCTGCTCCGTTTCGATGGCAGGCCGCTGTTCCCGGAGCGCCGAGCCTACACGGTGAAGTACGAGCTGTCGCCCGACGAGGCTGCCCTTTACAGCGCCGTCACCGAGTACGTCCGCACCGAGATGAACCGCGTCCAGCGCTTCGCCGACACCGACGGCAAGAAGCGCAACAACGTCGGCTTCGCGCTGCAGATACTTCAGCGCCGGCTCGCGTCTTCCCCGGCCGCGATCTACCACTCCCTGAAGCGTCGCCGCGAACGCCTGGAAGCCGAGCTGGCGGAAGCGCGGCTTGCAGTGAAGGGCCGCAAGGCCGGGATCGGCGGCGTCGATGTCAGCGACGAGATGCTCCGGAACATCGACGAGTACGGACAGGAGGAAGTTGACGAGCTCGAGGACCTGATCGCCACTGGCGCCACCACCGCCGAGACCGTCGAGCAGCTTGCTTTGGAGGTCGAGACCCTGATGGGGCTGGAGCAGATGGCGCTCGGCGTCCTGCGGTCCGGCAAGGACACCAAGTGGTCGCAGCTGAACCGGATCCTCGATGACGACCTGATGATCGATGCCGACGGCAACCGCCGGAAGCTGATCGTCTTCACCGAGCCGAAGGACACGCTGCACTACCTTGCCGAAAAGATCCGCGGCCGCCTCGGCAAGCCGGACGCGGTCGAGGTCATCCACGGCGGCGTCACCCGCGAGGAGCGCCGCAAGGTCGTCGAGCGGTTCATGCAGGACCGCGAGATGCTGGTGCTGGTTGCCAACGACGCCGCCGGCGAGGGCGTGAACCTCCAGCGCGGGCACCTGATGGTGAACTACGACCTGCCCTGGAACCCGAACAAGATCGAGCAGCGCTTCGGCCGCATCCATCGGATCGGCCAGATGGAGGTCTGCCACCTGTGGAATCTGGTAGCGGCGGACACGCGGGAGGGCGAGGTCTACGCCCGCCTCCTGGAGAAGCTGGAGGCCGCGCGCGAGGCGCTCGGAGGCCGCGTCTACGACGTGCTGGGTGAGCTGTTCGAAGGCACGGCGTTGAAGGACCTGCTGTTCCAGGCGATCCAGTATGGCGAGCAGGAGGAGGTCAAGGCGCGGCTGTTCCGGCAGGTGGACGGCGCCGTGGACCAGGAGCACCTGCTGGAACTTCTCCGTCGGCGGGCCCTGACCAACGAGACCATGCCCGAGGCGAAGGTCGAGGAACTTCGCCTGGAGATGGAGCGTGCCGAGGCCCAACGCCTGCAGCCGCACCACATCCAGAGTTTCTTCGTCGAGGCCTTCCAGCAGCTCGGCGGGAAGCTGAAGCGCCGCGAGGAAGGCCGCTGGGAGATCACCCACGTCCCGCTGAGCGTCCGCGAGCGCGACCGCCAGATCGGTACCGGCGCACCTATCCAGAAGCGGTACGAGCGCATCTGCTTCGAGAAGTCGCGGATCAACCAGCAGCCAGTGGCCACCTTCGTCTGCCCGGGACACCCGCTGCTGGAAGCGGTGATCAGCATCGTCCGCGAGCAGTACGAGCACCTGATGAAGCAGGGCGCGGTGCTCGTCGACGAGACCGATCCCGACACGGATCTCTCGGCGATCTTCCTGCTGGAGCACAGCGTCGAGGACCGTCGGCCGACCAGTACCGGCAAGCCACATGTGATCTCGCAGCGCCTCCAGTTCGCCGCCATCGATCGCAACGGCGCTCCGGTCAACGCCGGCATCGCGCCGCATCTCAACCTGCGCCCAGCCACGCCGGACGATATCGTGCTGGTCGAGGCCGAGATGCAGGCCGACTGGCTGAAGGCGGACCTGGAGAAGACCGCGGTGCGCTTCGCGACGGTCGAACTGGCCCAGGCTCATGTCGCCGAGGTCAAGGCGCGCCGCCTGCCCGAGATCGACAAGGTCGAACAGGAAGTCCGCGCCCGCCTCAAGAAGGAGATCAACTACTGGGATTCCCGTTCCTTCGAGCTGAAGGAGGAGGAGCGAGCCGGCAAGAAAACCAGGCTCAACTGGCAGAACGCGCAGCGCCGGGCCGAGGATCTGGCGGAGCGCCTGAAGCGCCGGCTGTTTCTCCTGGAGCAGGAGCGCTTCATCACCTCGCAGCCACCGCGTGTGCGCGGCGGTATGCTGGTAATCCCACGGGGGCTGCTGGACGCGAAGGCGCCAACCGCGCCCGGCAGTGTGTTCTCCGAGGACCCGGTTGCGCGCAGAGAGATCGAGATCGCCGCCATGGATGCCGTGATGGCGGCCGAGAAGGCACTCGGCAATGTGCCATCCGATGTCTCGGCGCAGAAAATCGGCTACGACATCGCCTCCTACGATCCGCGCACGCGGCACCTGCGGTTCATCGAGGTGAAGGGGCGGATCGACGGCGCCGACAGCGTGATGATCACCCGCCAGGAAATCATCACCTCGCTGCACGAGCCGGAGAAGTTCATCCTCGCCATCGTCCAGGTGGAGCACGGCTTCGCGCGCGAGCCGCGGTATGTCCGCGGATCCCTCGACACGCGCGAGCCGCCGTTTGATCAGTTTGCCGTGCAGTTCGGCCTCAAGCGTCTCCTGGAGAGGGCGGAGGCGCCGGGATGAGCGAAGCCATCGCGACCGAGGCGCAGCTCCGAGCGGCCATGGGCGCGGCCGAGCGCGAGCAGCTCGAGTTCAAGGCGGCACGCAGCAACTTCGCGAGCGAGGATCTGTTCCGGTACTGCGTCGCCCTTTCGAACGAAGGCGGTGGCAATCTGGTGCTCGGCGTAACCGACAAGCCTCCACGCCGGATCGTCGGGACGACATGCTTTCCCGACCTGAACAAGATCAAGGCCCGGCTCCTCGACACGCTCAAATTCCGTGTCGATGTGAGCGAATTGACCGTGCCGGAAGGCCGCGTCCTGACCTTCTTCTGCCCGCCGCGGCCGATCGGCACGCCCCGGGAGTTTCGCGGGCAGTACCTGATGCGCTCCGGCGAAGCCCTCGTGCCCATGACCCCCGAGGTGCTCGCGCGCATCTTCGCCGAAGCCTCACCGGATTTCTCGCAGACCACCTGCGACGGCGCGACGTTCGATGATCTGTCGCCGGACGCAATCGCTGAGTTTCGCGCCCGTTGGATCCGCAAGAGCGGCAACCAGGCCCTGAGCCAGGCGAGCGACGCCCGTCTGCTGGCGGATGCCCACCTGACCGACAGCGGCCGGATCACCTGCGCCGCCCTGATCCTGCTCGGCAGGACCGACAGCCTGGCGCGCCTGCTGCCGCAGGCCGAGCTGATCTTCGAGTACCGCAGCAGCGAAGCTTCGATCGAGTACCAGGACCGCGTCGAGTACCGGGCCGGCCTGTTCACCTGGATCAACGCGATCTGGGACAAGATCAATGCCCGGAACGAGAAGCAGTCCTATCGGGACGGCCTGTTCCGCTACGAGATCCCGGCGTTCAACGAAGAGGTGGTTCGCGAGGCGCTGCTGAACGCGGTCGCGCATCGCGAATATCGCGACGGCCGGTCGATCTTCGTCCGCCAATTCCCGAACCGCCTGGAGATCACCAGCCCCGGCGGGTTTCCGAGCGGCATCACCGAACAGAACATCGTCTACCGCCAGCACCCGCGCAATCGGCGCATCGCCGAGGCGCTGCAGTTCTGCGGCCTGGTCGAGCGCTCCGGCCAGGGTGCCGACCGCATGTACCGCTTCTGCATCCAGGAGGGGAAGCATCGTCCGGACTACGGCCGCTCCGACGACAGCCAGGTGTGCCTGGCGCTCGACGGCCAGATCCGCGACCCGCGTTTCGTGCAGTACCTCGATCGCCTGGGCCGCGACCGGGGCATGAGCCTCACCATCGACGACTTCCTGATCCTCGATCGGGTGCGCGAGGGTGAGCCGGTTGATCCCGCCCACCGCAGTCGCCTCGCGACACTTGTCGAGCAGGGCGTGGTCGAGAAAGCCGGCCGCGGGCGGGGCGTGAGACACGTCCTGTCACAGGCGCTCTATCAGCACGTCGGGGAAGCCGGGACGTATACGCGCCGAAAGGGGCTCGACGAAGGGCACAATCAGGAACTCATCATGCAGCACATCCGCAACTGCGGCTCGCGTGGCGCGACCATGACAGAGTTCGGGCAGGTGCTTCCGACCAAGACCCGGGCGCAGATCAGCACCTTGCTGCGGCGCCTGAAGGGCGACGGGCGGATCCGCGTCAGGGGCAAGACACGGGGCGCTCGGTGGTTTCTGACGGATGTTCCCGCCGCAGCGCCGGGAATTGAATCCGATTGAACCGTTCTGATTTTATCCAAATTCAATTGATGTGAGAAAAATCAATAGGTTGTCCGGGAATTGGATCTGGCGCGGGGGGGACGAATGACCAATAGCCGCAATAAGAAGCTCAACGGGGCCGCCATCCCGTTGGACGCGCACCGGCAGACCACGCTGCCGCTCCACGGGGGATAACCGTGACCGGACCCAAGAGCGTGACCACACGGACCGGGTTCCTTGCCCCCTCGGAGATCTTCGCCGAGGAGCCGGCGCCGTTCGACGACGACTATGCGCGCCGGTGCTTCCGGGTGCTTCGGATGGTCGCCATCCTGCACGGCAAGGGCTTCCACGGCCTGCGGGTGTTCCCCTACGAATACCCGCTCGCCTACCGGATCGAGCTCTATCCCGTGAGCTATGCCGAGCCGGACGGCGTGAAGTACAGCTACGACCGGTTCGGCGAGGAGCTGCAACGCAAGCACCTGATTGCCCGGCACTCGGGCGCCAATAACGCGCACTATTTCGGCTGGGAGGATGCGGAGAAACTCAGCGCCCACAGGCTGGCGTTGCTGTTCCTAGAGCGGTTCCCCGACCTAGCGCGCGCCAGCTACGGGTTGGACTTCGCCTATGCCGGCTGGTACGCCACGCTGCTGGCGCACTGCGAGTACGGCTATCTCCCCTACCTCTTCGCCGAGTATGAGCCGGAGATGGACGTCCTGCGGCTCCGCCACGTGGGTCGCAAGACGACGCAGCATCTGATGGACTGGTTTCCGCTTCCGCCCTCCCCCTCCGGAGGGATCACCCTGGACCCGCGCCCGGCACCGCGCTGGATGGAGCCGCGATGACCGCCCCGTACAAGAAGAAGCTGATCGAGGTCGCCATCCCGCTGGAGGCGATCAACGCCGCCTCGGCGCGGGAGAAGTCGATCCGCCACGGGCATCCCTCGACGCTGCACCTGTGGTGGGCGCGGCGGTCGCTGGCGGCCTGCCGGGCGGTGTTGTCTGCGCAGCTGGTGGATGATGCCTCGTCCTGCGTCGATGCGCTGATGGCCGATCCCACGCTGCGCGCGAAGGCGGAGACGGAGCTGCCGGCGCGGGTGGCGGCGGCGAATACGCCCGAGCCGACCTTGGAAGATGTAGCGGTGGAGATTGAACGCAAGCGGATTTTCGCCAATATCGAGGATCTTGCGATGTGGGAAAACTCGACCAATGAACAGGCGCTGGTTAGCGCCGTGGCTCCGAGGTAAAATTGTGATGACAGGCAAACAAGAAAGCAGCGTTATTTATTCATTTAAGGGAAAATGGCTGGAGCCTTTGCGTAATGGCAAAGTTCGAATTTTCTTTCGTAAACGTTTTCCGAGAGTAACTCCACAGAGAGTATATTTTTATGTCGGCTCACCGACGAGCGCTGTTATCGGATGGGCTACAGTATCGGACATGAAGCGGATCGCCTCCAATGCAGCGCTAAGCATGACGGCTGATGGTGCAATCAACGCAAAGGAATTAGAAGAGTATCTCTTGAATACTGACTCCGTCGGTGTATTTATGCTCTCTCAACAACATTTATTTAAAAACCCTCTCACCATCTCTGATCTTCGTAGCGTTTTCAATTTTCATCCACCGCAGAATTTTGTTCAAATTAGTGGGGATAGCGCCTCCAAACTAGACGAGATGGCACAATGAAAAAGAAGCTTATCGAAGTTGCCATCCCGTTGGAAATCATCAACACGGCGTCGGCGCGGGAGAAGTCGATCCGGCATGGGCACCCTTCCACTCTGCATTTGTGGTGGGCGCGGCGGCCGTTGGCTGCGTGCCGGGCGGTACTGTTCGCTCAGCTCGTGGATGATCCCTCGTCCCGGGTAGACGAACTGATGGCTGATCCGAAGCTGCGCGTGCAGACCGAGGCGGAACTGCCCCTTCGGGTAGCGGCCTGGGAGAAGAGCAAGGCCTCGGCGCAAGGGGCGGCGGCGAGCACACCCGAGCCGACGCTGCAGGATGTGGCGGTTGAGATCGAGCGCAAGCGGCTCTTCGCTATCATCGAAGACTTGGTGAAGTGGGAGAACTCGACTAACGAAGACGTACTCGAACGCGCGCGGGCCGAGATCCGGCGCAGCTGTGGCAACGAGTTGCCTCCGGTTTACGACCCGTTCTCGGGCGGCGGGTCGATCCCGCTCGAGGCGCAACGGCTAGGCCTGCCCGCCTACGGATCCGACCTGAACCCGGTGGCAGTGATAATCGGCAAGGCGATAGTTGAAATACCGTCCAAATTTAGAAACAAAGAACCGATCCATCCCGGCATTAAGTCGCGGTCATTCTATCACAATGCTGACGGACTCGCCGAGGATGTAAAATTCTATGGTGAGCTCATGCGAGAAAAAGCGTGGGAAAGAATTGGATATTTGTATCCGGCGGTTGAGCTTTCCAAGGAACAAGGTGGCGGATCGGCAACGATTATTGCCTGGATTTGGGCGCGCACCGTACCGAGCCCAGATCCTGCCTTTTCTGGAGTGCAGGTGCCAATCGCATCGAGTTTTCTTCTCAGTGCAAAGCCTGGAAAAGAAGCGTGGCTTGAGCCGGTGATCGACAAGCAGAATAGGCGTGTTGATTTTATAGCTAAGAAGGGTTCATCACCGGAGAAAATTGAGGCCGCCCGCAATGGAACTAAAGTAGGACGAGCTAATTTTCGATGCCTTCTATCAAATGCCGCCATCGATGCCGCTTATGTTCGTAGATGCGCGAAGAAAGGACAAATGGGTAGTCAGCTCATTGGAATCGTAGCAGAGGGACCGAGGGGGCGTATATATTGCGCGCCAGACAGCAAGCACATCGCGATCGCGGCCGAGGCAAACCCCAGATGGAAACCAGATGGAAAAGTTCCTAACCCTTCGCATGACGTTGATCGACTGCCTATGTACGGAATGCCGACTTGGGGTGATGCCTTCTCTAAGCGTCAACTTGTTGCGCTGACGACACTGAGTGATCTCGTTCACGAAATTCGAAATCAAGTTGAGCAACATGCTATTTCTGCAGGCATGAGCAACGACTCGACACCTCTTCGCTCCGGTGGGCGCGAGGCGAAGGCCTATGCTGAGTCCATCAGTATCTACTTAGCGTTCTTGGTTGGACAACTTGCAAACCATAGCTCTACAGTGTGTGGTTGGAATAGCCCAAATCAGCAAATGCGGTCGACATTCTCTCGCCAAGCAATCCCAATGACTTGGGATTACGCGGAAGTCAACGTATTTAGCTCGTCTAGCGGAAGCTTTTATAGTTTGTTCGAACGAATGATAAAGGGATTTGAAACACTCGCCCACGGCAATGAAAATTGCGAAATTAAACAAAGTGATGCGCAAGGTCTAGAATACGGTGGAAGATATGCAATTTCTACCGATCCGCCTTATTATGACAACATATCATACTCCGACGTATCTGATTTTTTTTACTCGTGGATGAAGCCGTGTCTTCGCGATGTGTATCCAGATCTTTTCGGAATGGTCGCAACGCCGAAAGTAGAAGAGTTGATAGCGTCGCCCGATAGGAACGGGGGAAAGGAGTCCGCGGAGGCATTTTTTTTGAAAGGAATGAGTTTGGCCATGGGGAACATGGCTAAACACGCTGCAAGTTCCATTCCGGTTACCATTTACTATGCATTCAAGCAAAGTGACATTGAAGCCGAGGGCGTGAGCTCGTCCGGCTGGGCCACATTTATTGCAGCGGTGCTAAACTCTGGCTTTTCGGTGGTGGGGACATGGCCAGTCAGGACTGAGAAGCCGGGCAGAATGGTCGCTGTTGGCACCAATGCACTAGCGAACTCAGTGGTACTTGTTTGTCGCCTCAAGGAAGCCACTGCGGACACGATCACCCGAGCCGAGTTCATCCGCGCCCTGAAACGTGAGTTGCCCCCGGCCATTGTCGAGCTTCAGGCCGCCAACATCGCCCCGGCCGACATGCCGCAATCGGCAATTGGCCCCGGCATGGGCGTCTTCTCACGCTACAAGGCAGTGCTCGAAGCCGACGACAGCCCGATGACGGTCAAGACCGCGCTCCAGCTGATCAATGCCGAGCTCGACGAATATCTCGGCGGCATCCAGGGCGAGTTCGACGCCGACACCCGCTTTGCCATCACTTGGTTCGAGCAGAACGGCATGGGCAAGGGCGACTATGGCGTGGCCGACAACCTCGCCCGCGCCCGCGGCATCTCGGTCGACAGCGTGAAGCATGCCGGGGTCGTCGAAAGCGCGGCAGGCAAGGTGCGGCTCCTGAAGCGAGACGAACTTGACGCGGATTGGGAGCCTGATGCCGACGCTCATCTGACAGTCTGGGAATGCCTCCAGCATCTCGTCCGGAAGCACGAGAAAGACGGCATCGCCTTCGACACCGCGCTGCTGCTGAAGAAGATCGGCGACAAAGGCGAGGCGGTGAAGGACCTCGCCTACTGCCTCTACGACATCTGCGCGAACAAGCGGAAGGACGCAAGGGAGGCGACCGCCTACAACGCCTTGATCGCCGACTGGACCGACCTCACCCGCGAAGCCGCCGCCATCACCGACGTGACGGGTGACCGTCAGGCACGCCTGGATATCTGAGGGGAACGACCATGGCCAAGAGCACGCGCCAGTACGTCTTCGAGGGCATGGAGCTTCTGCCCGAGGCGTTGATCCCGTTCGTCGAGAAGCGGCTCGAAACCTCGCTGACCGGGCATTGGCAGGTCCAGGTAGTGGAGCGGATCAACGGGCTGCGGCCGAATTCGTCGGGTGCCGTCGGCTGGGACCAGCAGGCCCTGCTCAAGACGATGACCGTGTTCTGGCGCGAGGCCTTCGGCACCGTGCTGGGGCAGGCGGAGCGGTCGCACGTGTCCGAGCTGATCGAGGTGCGCAATCGGCTCGCGCACAACGACACCTTCACCTATGACGACGCGGAGCGCGCGCTCGACACCATGCGCCGGCTGATGGAGTCGATCAGTGCCGGCGAGACGGCAGAGAAGCTCGGCAAGATGCGCGACACCATCCTGCGCACCAAGTTCACCGAGCTGCAGCGCAACGAGGAGCGCCGCAAGACCAGCCGGCCGGACATCTCGGTCGAGACCGTAGCCGGGCTGCTGCCCTGGCGCGAGGTGGTGGAGCCGCACCAGGACGTGGCGACCGGCGAATTCCAACAGGCCGAGTTCGCCGCGGACCTCGGCAAGGTGCACGCCGGCAGCGCGCCCTCCGAATACCGCAACCCGACCGAGTTCTTCAGCCGCACCTACCTGACCGAGGGGCTGAGCGCCCTGCTGGTCGGGGCGGCGAAGCGGCTGGCCGGCACGGGCGGCGATCCGGTAGTCGAGCTGCAGACCAATTTCGGCGGCGGCAAGACCCACTCGATGCTGGCGCTCTACCACATGGCCGGCGGCACCTCGGTGCAGGAGCTGCCGGGGCTCGACCAGCTGCTGTCGCGGCACGGTCTGGCGGTTCCGGGCAAGGTCAACCGGGCGGTCCTGGTCGGCACATCCCGGGGGCCACAGGATGTGATCAGCCTGGAGGGCGGGCGTCAGATCCGCACCACCTGGGGCGAGCTGGCCTGGCAGCTCGGGGGCGCTGCCGCCTTCGACATGATCGCCGAGAACGACGCCAAGGGCATCGCACCGGGCTCGAACCTGCTGGAAGCGATCTTCAAAAAGTGCGCGCCCTGCCTGATCCTGATCGACGAGTGGGTGGCGTATCTCCGGCAGATCTACCGGGTGGACGGGCTGCCCGCCGGCTCGTTCGACGCCAACCTGTCCTTCGTGCAGTCGCTGACCGAGGCGGTCAAGGCCAGCCCCGGCACCCTGCTGGTGGCCTCGCTGCCGGCGTCGCAGATCGAGGTCGGCGGCGAGGGCGGCCAGGAGGCGCTGGCGCGGCTAAAGCAGACCTTCAGCCGGGTCGAGACCTCGTGGCGGCCGGCGAGCCAGGAGGAGAGCTACGAGATCGTCCGGCGGCGGCTGTTCAGGGAGATCCCCGGCGACCGCTTCCACCACCGCGACAACACGCTGAAGCAGTTCGCCAAACTGTACCGCGACAACACCAACGACTTCCCGAACGGCTGCGCCGACGAGGACTACCGCCGCAAGCTCGAGAAGGCGTATCCGATCCACCCGGAGCTGTTCGATCAGCTGTACACGAGCTGGGGATCGCTGGAGAAGTTCCAGCGCACCCGCGGCGTGCTGCGGCTGATGGCGCAGGTGATCCACGAGCTGTGGATGGGCAACGACCCGTCGGTGATGATCATGCCGGGCAGTGTGGCGATCGGCACTGCGCGGGTCGAGCCCGAGCTGCTGCACTATCTCGACGTCAGCTGGCAGTCGATCATCGCCGGCGACGTCGACGGGACGACCTCGACGCCCTACCGGATCGACCAGTCGGCGCCGAACCTGAACCGCTACTCGGCGACCCGGCGGGTGGCGCGGGCGATCTTCATGGGCACCGCCCCGACCCACGGCCAGGAGAACAAGGGGCTCGACGACAAGCAGATCAACCTCGGCGTGGTGCAGCCGGGCGAGCGGCCGGCGATCTTCGGCGACGCGCTGCGGCGGCTGGCCAACCAGGCCAAGTTCATGCACAGCGACCTCGGCCGCTACTGGTACTCGATGTCGGCCAGCCTCAACCGGATCGCCGCCGACCGCGCCGGGCAACTGGAAGAAGCGCTGGTGCTGATCGAGATCGACAAGGCGCTCGGCGTCTACGTGAACGGCCTGACCGATCGCGGACACTTCGACGCGGTGCAGGTGGCACCGCCGGCGTCCAGCGACGTGCCGGACGAGCCGGGCGGCGTGCGGGCGGTGGTGCTCGGCGTCGCCCATACGCACAGCGGGCGCGACGGCTCGGACGCCTCGAAGGAGGCCAAGGACATCCTGATGCAGCGCGGCAGCACGCCGCGCGTCTATCGCAACATGCTGGTGTTCCTGGCCGCCGAATCCCGGCAGCTCGACAATCTGCGCGACGCGATGCGGTCGGCGCTCGCCTGGGCCGAGATCGTGCGGGAGACCGACCGGCTCAACCTGACCCAAAGCGACAGCGCGCTCGCCAAGGCCAAGGTGACCGAGGCCAACGAGACGGTGAAGACCCGTATCAAGGAGGCCTGGTGCTACCTGCTCTATCCGGTGCAGGAGACCGCGCAGGCCGAAGTCGAATGGACGACCGCCAAGATCCCGGCGCAGGACGGCCTGCTGGCGCGGGCCAGCAAGAAGCTGGTGAGCGACGAGGGCATCTTTCCGGAGCTGGGGCCGGCCCGGCTCGACCGCGAGCTGCAGAAGTACATCTGGAACGGCAAGCCGCACCTGTCGCTGAAGGATCTGTGGGAGTACCTGAATCGCTACATCTACCTGCCGCGGATGAAGAACCGGATGGTGCTGGCGAAGACGGTGCAGTCAGCGGTCAGCGGCATGCTTCCGGGACCGTTCGCCTATGCCGGCCGCTGGGACGAGGCCAAGCAGGCCTATGTCGGCCTGGCAATCGAGCGGGCCACCGATGTCCAGGTGGTGGTCGACAGCGACAGCGTCATCATCAAGCCCGACGTCGCCGAAGCCAATCGCCCGGCCCCGACGGGCCAGCCGGCCGGAGGCATCTCCGATGTACCCGGGACGCTGTTCGGCGGGGGTGAGGCGCGGCCGGTAACCGGCGGCGGTGGCGACGTCGTGAAGGAGCAGTTGCCGACCCGGTTCATCGGTACCGTGATGATCTCGGCCGACCGCCCGGCCCGCGAGATCCACCAGATCGTCGAGGGCATCGTCGAGCAGCTGACCACGCTGCCGGGCGCCGAGGTCACCCTGAAGCTGGAGATCGACGCCGAGGTGCCGTCGGGGCTGGACCGCGCCAAGGTGCGGACGCTGACGGAGAACGCCAACACGCTGGGATTTATCGAGAAGGTGATCCGGTAGAGGCGACGACTGTTGAGACCAGGAACCCACTGTCGACCGCCTGGCACACACTCCGGACAAGTCGCCTGCAGGTGTCGGGGTGCTGTCGGGGATCGACGGAACCAGCGCAAAGCCCACGGCCACGCGGGAGCACCTGCCGATCTGGTTCGGCTTCCATAGGGCCTGCCTGAGCAGGACGCGCGCCCGGCGGATCATGGATCGTGTGGCCGGCCTGGGACGCGGACTCCAATCCGCGGGGCGCTTCACCGAGAGATGCGGTTCCGGATCCACCCGAGGATTCGCCCAAGTCCGGAGCTGAGAGCAATGCTGGGGGCAGTGCGACGCCCCTGCATGCGTGCCGGCAGCCGCTGCAACGGGGTTGCCATTTGTTCCCGATCGAGCCGCACGATGAGGTGCGGAGCGATGACCACAAGCGGATCGTCCGGAGCCCGAAGCTGGGATTCCATATCGTTCGACGAGGGGCGGAGGCTCCTCACGAAACCCGCGCCGGCAATCCGTCGGGATCGATTCCAGCAGCTTCGAGCCGGGCCCGCGCCGCCGCCACCATCTCGGGCGTGAACTGATCGGCGTTGCGCAGAACCACGGCCTCCCCGGACAACTCCGGCATGCCGCGTTCGAGCAGCATCCGGAATCCCTCGGTTTCCTGGGTGGCGACCGCCCAATCCGCCAGCGTCTGCCGAACCCCGACGCGCGCGACCTTCTGGCGGGTCCGCGACAGCCGGGTCGTCTTGCCGCGTTCCTCGGTCAAGAGGTGCTCGAAGGCGTGGATGGTCTGCCAGAAGTCGTGCTCGAGCGAACCCGGTTTCTCCTCCGGCAGGATCGCGATCAGCCGCCGGAACGCCGCGTCGGCCAGTCGTCCGGCGCCGCGCTTCCTGGCGTTGTCGATGATCGTGCGGAGCTTGTCCGGCTCATCGCAGCCGGCGACGAATGCGATCATCTTGTCCTGGTCCATGCCGACCATCGTGGCTCTCGGTGGCGCAAATTGACAGAGGGCAAATCCGGTATTCGGCCCCCGGATGCGCCATTAACCGGTCACGGGCAGTCACGACCAGGGCTTCGGTCGACGGGTGACACATGGTCACCATGAGGAACCATGACACTATGTCACCTTCATTCTTCAAGCGGCCCGAAAGCCTTGAAGAACGGTTGCCTGTGCGATCCTAAAGTGTCCGATCAACCCGGACTTGTTACGCAGAGTTACGTTACGTTGCGGGGGTCTCTATAGAGACCCCGTGACCGTAACATCTGTAACATCAATCACACGCGACGCGATCAGGAGTTTGCGATCCAATTTCCTGTGGCCGTCTGTGACACCAACGCCATTTTTTCCAGCCGGCGTCGGGTTTCGTTCAAAGTAGCCGGCCTATTCATTCCGATGCCTTCGGCACGCGCCAGTTCGTTCCAATCATCCCGGTGGAGGCCGTCACTCCCGGCGTCCTTCAGCACCTTGAGCATTACGCTCTGCGCTCGCGACATCCGGGTCGTTACCGCATTGTCGCCCGAACGTGCTTCGGTCTTGACCGAGCCGCGTTCGGTACGGGATGGCGTTGGTCCGTCACGGTCCACGACGACACACGAAGTGATCGGATCGCCTTCGTGGTCGATGCCGACCTCGATCGTCTCAAGGCCGAAGTCGACTACTTCGCCCTCGGCACCGTCCTTCACCAGTTCGAGCGTCGCGGTACCGTCCTTGGCAATGGCGATCTGCGCGTCCGCTGCGCCCGAGAGCGAGGTGTGGCCACGTGGGCGATTGGCCGCCACGCCGCTGTGGTGGACAACGATCACCGAGCAATGAAACGCATCGACGATCGCATCGACGGCTCGGATGTACGCCGTCATGTCCTCGTCCGAGGACTCCGATCCGGCCATCGTGCGGTTGAGCGTGTCCAGGACGACCAGCGCCGGCGGACCGGCGCCCAGGCAATCCCGGATGCTTTCCACCAGTTCCGACCTATCCGCCACCAGGTTGGGACGCGCGGCCACGAGGAAGAATGGCGTTCCGTCGGGGAGGTCATACTTGATTCGGAAAGCGGCGATGCGCGCCCGGAAGCCATGCTCGCCTTCGGCAGCGACGTACACAACCGGCCCCTGCTGGACCCTGCGCCCGCGGTACGGGCGGCCCAATGCAATGTGCAGGGCGACGTCGAGCACCCAGAACGACTTCCCCGATTTCGGCGGACCCCACACGATCGTCAGACCGGTCTTCGGGAGGAGCCCCTTGATCAGATAGGACGGCGCCGTCGAGATCTGGATGTCCTTGAGCGGCAGGAGTTCGAACCGCCGCTTCTGCGCGGGCACCCTGGTCACCGCCTGCGGGGTCGACCAGGCCGCATCGCTCGCCATCAGCGCCGACTGTCCGTCGCCGGAGTTCATCAGGAAGCGACCATGTTCCAATCGGCTCCCGGACACGCCGGCGCGACCCAGCTGGCGGCGAGGCCGTTGTCCCGCCACCGTGCGGCGAGCCGCTCCGCGGCCTTGGCCCCGGCCGCGTCCTGGTCGGCGAAAACCGTCAACACCAGCGGACGCAGCACCGGCAACGCCCCCAAGTTCCCGGCATCGAGCGCCGCCCAGACGGGCGCCCAGCCGCTGCCGATCACCGCGAGGCCGGTTTCGATCCCCTCGGTCACGCCCAGCGACACCGTGACGTCCTCGTCCGGGCAGAGGCGCACCACGCCGCCTGACTTGCGTCCGCGCATCCACTTGCGCGGCTCGAGCTCAGACTTGCCCTTCCCCGTCTCGGTCATGACGGTCAGGTGCAGCCCCAGCAGGCGGCTGTCGTCCCGGGCATCGGTGATCCGGGCGACCATCGCCGGCACGATGACGCCGCTGGGATGCTGGACACCGGGGTGGAACAGCAGCGCGTCGCCGGCCGGCGGCAGCGGGCAGCGCCGCCACGCCAGGTACGCCTCCACGATCGTACCTTTGATCGGCTTGGCACCTGCCAGCGTGGTCCGGATGAAGCGGGCGTCGGCCTCGGCCTTGGACCGATCGATGTCCTTCCAGCGCTCCGTGCCCATGGGCCGGTCTGCGCGGGATCGCCGCAACTGATCCCCGAGATCGTCACCGGCCAGCCAGGCCATCGCCTCGAGCCCCGTCAACCCGATCTCGCGCTCGATCAGGTCCATGACGCCACCGCCCTCGCCCACCTCATGATCGAACCAGACGCCCTTCTTCAGGTCGACGACGAAGCTCCCGCGGCGCCCGTAGCGGAGCGTCACAATGTTCGACAGCGCCTTGTTCGGCAGGCCGAGCAGTCGCCGGGCGACTTCCGGCATGCAACTGCCGAGGTCGACGGGGAGGCGAGCACGCATCCCGGTCACGACCGTGCGGATCGACGGCGGGATCAAGCCGACGCCGCCGGTTCGCGGTAGCGCGGCAGTTCCGCGACATAAGCCTGCAGCGAGGCGACCGGGATCAGGGTCCGCGTTCCCGACTTGCACGCCTCGATGTGCCCGGCGGCGATCTCCTCGTACATCCGGCTGCGCCCGAGCCCGATCAGGCGGCAGGCTTCCTGGATGGTGACGGCAATGGGGGTGGTGCTGCTCATATCTTCCTCCTGTCCATCCGGACGCGAGTGCGTCCGCCGATGACAGGAACAAGTCTGGCGACGGGGAAATTTCCCCGGACCGCGGCAAACCATAAAATTATTTCTTATGAATCAATAATTTACATGTCAGCGAAAATGACAAGCTCGGGGAAACGCCACATACTGTCGAAGCCTCGACCCAGGGATCGAACGACCTACTGGGTGTCCAAGTGCCTGCGCACTGTACGAACGATGGTCTCGGCACTGAGCTTCCCACCTAGCGCCGCGGCATTCTTCTGCCGCTTCGCATACCCACGCTCCGCCAATGCCTGCCCGGCCGCCTTGTAGGATCCCAGGGCATTGCGGGCATACTGGAAGTCCTGGCACAGCGTCTCTACCGACCAATTCTCGTTCGAGTTCGGCCAGTTCGAGATCCGCCCCTTCGGAGCGTTGCGATCGATCCTTCTTCTGACCAGCCAGACATCATCGCTCGCGATTGTCACATCCTTGTAGATCTCGACAACTTCGGGGTCCTTACCGTCGAGGAAGAGCATTTCGTCGCCGCGCAGTGTGTTCAGGTCCGGAAAGACCGGATCGCTGAAATAGATCTTCGGTATGGCCGCGCGGTGCGGAGTCTCGTCAGTCCGCCCCGTCGCGGTGATCCAGCCTGCCACGAGCCCTTTGTGAAGGTGCTGCCATCCCAATTCCATCCGGTCCCGAAATCCCGGCGGCAGAGTTCCGTCGCGATCCTTGCGTCGTACCTCCTGCTCGGTCATCGCAACGCGCAGCCCCAGCCAGCTCTGCGCTTCGACGAGAGAGGTCCAACCATCGGGCAAGGCCCCCCAGGTCGCAGGAAGTCGAACCCTCCGGTCGGTGCTGACCCGGTGCGCATCTGGAAAGTCCTTCTGAAGGCGCTCCCTGCCGTCCTTGACCAGGAGGCGGGCATCTTCGGGGGTGACAGAGAACGGCGTGGCACCCGCCGCGATCGGCCCCCAGTTCGTGGACAACTCAAGACCGATTGCCGCGGTGTTGATCCGGTGTTTGGGGTATCGGTAGGCGAGGCACGCCGCCACCCTGGCAAGGTATTGCCTCGACAGCTTCCCGCGCTTCTGCCGGCGTACCTCATAGTCCCGGAGCAGGACTTCCGATTGGAGTTCCGGCTTCAGGGCCGTCATGGGCGGCTCGGATGGCGCGTCGACAAAGCCCTCATCACCCGGCTTGTTGCTCTCCATGTCCGACCACTCCGACCGCCTGTTGGCGGCCCCGGATCGGCACCGCTACCCTCCCAAGCTTATGACATTGCCCGCCGCCTTCGGTGCACAGAATGCCGCCCAAGCCTCCATCAGCTTCCGACGCTTCTCCAGCAGGTCAGACCGACGATAGGCGGCCTCTACCTTGCTCTCGAGGGCGTGGGCCAAGGCCTGCTCCGCGACTTCCCGCGGAAACCGGGTCGCTTCAGCGGCCCAGTCGCGGAAGCTGGAACGGAAGCCGTGCGCCGTTGCCTTGATGTTCATTCGTCGTAGCAACTGCGTCAGCGTCATGTCCGACATTGGACGTCCGGCGCGCGCGCCCTCGAAGACCAGCGCGTCGGGGTCGTCGTTCGCTCGATCCTCGCCCTGCTGCCTCAGGATCTCCAATGCGCGTGACGGCAGAGGGATGGCATGTGCCTTGCCCGCCTTCATGCGCTCGGCCGGCACCGACCAGACCTTCGCGTGGACGTCGACCTCGCTCCACCGCATGCCGCGCACCTCGCCGGACCGGGCGGCGGTCAGGATCAGAAACTCGAAGGCACGGCGGATCGATGGGGTCGCGGTGCTCTCCCGGAGCGCTGCGACAAACGACGGAACCTCCTGCCACGCCAGCGCATCGAAATGTCGGTCCGCTTTGGGCTGCTTCGGAAGTCCCTTCGTAATGCCCCGCATGTCGAGCGCTGTCGGGCGAAAGCCCTTGGAGTGCGACCAGTCGAGCACCGCCCCGATCCGCTGCCGGACGCGGCGCGCCGTCTCGGGCACTTCGAGCCAGGGCTTGGCCAGCGTGTCGCGGACCTCGGAAGCGGTTATGCGATCGACCGGAATGTCGCCGAGGGTCGCGAACGCGTACTGCTCCAGGGTCGCGAGCCACTGCGCAGCGTGCTTCTCGTTCTTCCAGGTCGGCTTGTACTCGTCGTGGGCCATGGTGGCCGCTGCCCGGAAGGTCGGAACAATCATCCGGGCTTTCCGGCGCTCGACGATCGGGTCGGTCCCTTCCCGGATCTGTCGGCGTGCCATCTCGGCGGCGTCGCGGGCTTCGACGAGCGGCACGAACACCGCCGACCCGAGGCCGGCATCGCGCCGGCGACCGTTCACCTGATAGCGGAAGACCCACTTGCGCGCGCCCGCGGGAGTGACGACGAGATACAGCCCTCCCCCGTCGGCATATCGGCCGGGCTTCGACAGGTTCTTGACCTTGATCGCGGTAAGCCGGTTGATGCCCGTTGCCATGGTTGGTCCCTCACTTGGTCCCACACAATGGTCGTGCTGCTGGCGTTCGTCAATGGACGGTCGTGGACGCGAAGTTATCTATCTCTCTGATTTTTCAATTATCTTTTAATCGACAGCGATCTCCAGCAAACGGCAGTGGACTACGTTTCTACGGACGCTCCCTCCGCCACTACCGCTTTCGGGCCGCAAAACCGCTCTAACATACTGAAAATCATACTGAATCTAGGGGTTCGAAACCCCTCGTTCCGGCAGTATGTCAGCCTGTCTGCGAAGGTCACTTTCAGCAGGGCATGACGCCCGCCCAAGGTGCCGTTTTCCCATACAGAACAAGGACTTGAGATCGCCGACAGGGTGAGTTCGAACAGATCGGCAAAGCGTTGGCGCGGCGCGGTTTTGGCTTCGAGCTTCTCGGCCAGCACCAGGCGGACGGCGCGCGCCTGAACTTCCGGGGAATAACGCGATGAGGTTGTTGTCATGGCTCCACCTTCTCAAGGTTCGGAGCCTCCAGAAAGCCCGGCACGGTTCAGACATCGCCGCAGCACAGGAGATTTCGGCGCACAAACCGAATCGGCACTGCCCCGAGCACATCCTGGGGAAGGATCGATGGCTCGAGTTCCATCACGCGATCCGTTCGACGACAGCCGCCGTGAACGCCTCGGTGCCGGTCGAACCGCCGAGTTCGTAGGGCAGCACCGCTGCATCGGTGTAGGCCTGGGTCACTGCCTCATCAAGAGCCCTTGCTGCGCGCACGAGGATATCGTCGCCGCGACGCTCGCCCAGCCAATCGAGCATCATTGCCGTCGACACCAGCATTGCCGTGGGGTTCGCCTTGCCCTGACCGGCGATGTCGGGCGCGGAGCCATGGGCCGGCTGGAACAGCGCATGCTCGAGACCGATCTCCGCGCAGGGGGCCATGCCCATGCCCCCGACAAGCCCGCCCCCCAGATCCGAGAGGATGTCCGCGAGCATGTTCTCCATGACCAGCACGTCGAACTCCCACGGCTTGCGGACCAGATCGAGAGCCGCGGCATCCACGTAGGCGTAGTCGTGCTTGACGTCAGCGTGCTCGCTTGCCTTCTCGGAGAAAATCTTCCTGAAGAAGGCCATGGACACGAACACGTTCGATTTGTCGACGCACGTGACCCGGTTCTTGCCGACGCCCTTGGCCCGTCGCCGCCGCGCAAGGGAAAACGCGACGTCGAAGAGTTTCTCCGAGGTCGCGCGCGTGATCACCATGGTATCGCGTGCGACCGCATCGTCTTCGACGGTGCCGCGCCCGCGAGAGGCGAACAGACCTTCCGTCGACTCTCGAAGGACGATCAGATCAACGTGGTCGCCACGCGCATCGGCCAGTACCCGCGGCGTATTCGGATACTTCTTCACGGGTCGAACGCCGGCGAAGAGGCCGAATGACTCGCGCATCCTCAGATGTGGCGCAACCTCGGTGCCGTCCGGCAAGCGCACATCCGGCAACCCCATCGCCCCGAACAGGATCGCATCGGCCGCCCGCGCCGCCTCGAACGCACCGTCGGGCAAATCCTTGCCAGACGTGCGGTAGTACTCCGCACCACCCTCGTAGACGGTCCTCGAAAGCCGGAAATTGAAGCGTCGCTCCAGGACGTCGAGCGTCGTCAGAGCTGAGGTCATCACCTCGTGCCCGATACCGTCCCCTGGAAAGACAGCGACTTCCGGATTGCCCATGGTGGAATCCTCTGCGAGTGAAAGCTCCGCTGGCCCGGCGGACACGGTGCTCTTCGCCCGGTCCGGCCGCGAGCAGGACACCTTCAAGCCGGGTCGTGCGCAACAGCCCGGCCTACTCCTTCACCGCCCCCGTCATCGCCGAGACGTAGTGCTCGACGAAGAATGCATAGAGGATCACGAGTGGCAGCGAGCCGAACAACGCGCCCGCCATGATCGATCCCCAACGATACGCGTCGCCATCGGTGAACGACGTCACGATCGCCACCGGGACAGTCTTGTTCTCGGCAGAAGAAATGAAAGTCAGCGCGTAGATGTATTCGTTCCAGCACAACGTGAAGCAGAAGATGAACGCGGAGATCAGGCCCGGAACGGCGAGTGGCAGGATGATCTGCGTGAGGATCTGCCAGCGCGTCGCGCCATCGATCAGCGCACATTCCTCGAGTTCGAACGGGATGGTGCGGAAATAGCCCATCAGCAGCCACGTCGAGAACGGGATCAGGATCGTCGGATAGGTCAGGATCAGGGCGAATGGCGTGTCGAACAGCCCGTACTGAAACACCACGGTCGACAGCGGGATGAACAGGATCGACGGCGGGACCAAGTATGCGAGGAAGATCAACCCTCCGACCGTGTCGGCGGCCTTGTAGCGGATCCGCACGATGGCATACGCGGCAAGGACGCTGGCTACCAGGGAGAGGATCGTCGCCGCGATCGCGACGAACATCGTGTTCCAGAGCCAGGTCGGATACTCCGTCTCGACCAGCAGCACATAGTAGTGTTTGAGGGTCGGCGACCAGGTCCAGAACGGGTTGACGCCTTCGAGATCGAGCAGTTCGGCGTCGGGCTTCACCGACGTCAGCCCCATCCAGTAGAACGGGAACAGAAGCACGAAGACGATCAGCCCGAGCGGAGCGTACAGCTTGATGACGCGGCTGAAGCCGGTGTCCAGGTAGGACATGCCCTCGGTATCGTCGCCGCGGGCGACGGTATCCTGAGCGCTGACCCGTCCCTGCGCCCGCTCTTGGGCCCGCTGCGTTCCCTCACCCATCCTGGCCTCCGTGCTGCCACTTGCGGCGCTGCAGTCCAAACCAGCTGATCATGATGCAGGCAAGGAGGAACGGTATCATCGCGACCGCGACGGCGGCTCCCTCGCCGAGCTTGCCGCCTAGGATCCCCCACTGGTAGCTGAGCGTCGCCATCAGGTGGGTCGCGTTGACCGGTCCGCCGCGCGTGAGCACCCAGATCAGCTGGAAATCGGTGAACGTGAACAGGACCGAGAACGTCATCACGACGGCGATGATCGGGGTCAGGAGCGGGTAGGTGATGTAGCGAAACATCTGCCAGCGCGTCGCGCCGTCGAGCGTGGACGCCTCATAGAGCGACGGCGGCACCGTCTGGAGTCCGGCGAGCAGCGTGATCGCGATGAAGGGAACCCCACGCCAGATGTTCGCGAATACGACCGACCAGCGCGCGTTCCACGGATCACCCAGAAAGTCGATGTTGGTGTCGATCAGGCCGAGCTGGCGCGCCGACCATGAGATGATCGAGAACTGCGGATCGTAGATCCACCAGAAGGCGATGGCCGACAGGACCGTCGGAACGATGAAGGGGATCAGCACGACCGCGCGGATCATCGCCTTGAAGGGCATGTGCTGGTTCAGCAGCAACGCGAGGTAGAGTCCGATCGCGAACTTCGCGATGCTTGCGACGACGGTGTAGAAGACGGTGAAGAACACCGACCCCCAGAATACGGTGTCCTCACCGATCCATTCATAGTTCTCGAGCCCGACGAACTCGCCAGGCCGCCCGATCCGTGTGTCGGTGAAGCTGAGCCAGATACCGAGCACCAGCGGATAGGCAAGAAACAGCAGCAGGAAGGCCATGGCCGGCGCCATGAACCAGAAGCCGAGCCAGTTGCGGTTGGTCCTCAGGCGCTCCCAGAGCTTGCGATCGTCCTTCGGTGCCGAGGCAGCGGGCCGGCCAGCGGAGAGTTCGGCCATCGGGGCTCCTTCGCGGAAGTCAGTCGATCGGCGGGAACGCCAGAGAGAGGCACGGAAGCTCCGCAAGCGGACTCGCGAGAGCCCTCCGCGCCCCTCTGCCGGTGGTTCAAGCCCAGCGGTCGCTTATCGGTAGATGCGGCTCGCCGAGCGTGCGGCAGACTTGATCACATCGTCCGCCGATGCGCGGTCCGTGACGTAGTTCGCGAACATGTCCAGAACGATGAAGTCTGCGATGGCCGACGCGGCGCGTTCACCGATCGAACCCGGATAGCCGGCGGTCAACGTCCGCGTCGCGGCATCGCGGAACACTTTGCGCTTCGGGTCCGCATCCCAGACCGTGTTGGCATCGTAGGCCTTCAGCGTGTGGGTCATGTACCCCTGGGAACCGGTCAGCCACTTGTTGTACTGGTCGGCCTCCATCCAATAGGCGAAGAACGCTTTCACGGCGTTCGGGAATTTCGTGTAGTTCATGGCCATGATCGGGAAGCACACCTGGAACTCGGTCGGCCGCCCGACCGGACCGACCGGGTAGTAGGCGTGATCCATGTCCTCGGCGATCGCCTTCTGCTTGTCGTCGCCGTTCTGGCCCGCGACGTAGATCGAGATCCCGTTGTTGGTCAGGTGCACCTGGCCGGCCAGAAACGCCTTGTTATTGAAGCTGTCGTTCCAGGACAAGGTGCCGGGCGCGAAGTGCTCGTACAGCGCCTTGCAGTATTCGAGAGCCGCGCGCGTTTCCGGACTGTCGAGCGCGACCTTGTCGTTCTCGTCGACCAGCCGACCGCCGTGGGACCACAGGAGCCAGTGCACCCAGGCGTTGCCGTCTCCGGTGGCGCGGCCGAGCGCAAATCCACCGGGAGTTCCGTTCGCCTTGAGCGCCTTCATCAACTCGAGGAAGCCGGCGGTATCCTCGGGCACCGCGTCGAACCCGGCGGCCTTGATCGACGAGATTCGGTAGTTGATGTAGTTCCCGGAAATCGTCACCGGCAGACAGATCCAGCGGTCGCCGTTCTTGCCGTAGACCTGAGCCGCATCGACCCAGCCGCCGTACTTCTTGCCGAGATAGTCGGCGACGTCGGTGATCTCCATTGCCTTCTGCGGAAACAGCTGCGGCATCGAGTAGGTGCCCCAGAACATGTCCGAGCCCTGGCCGGTGTTCGCCGCAACCGACGCTTTCGGCTGCACGTCGTCCATGCCTTCCTCGACGACACTGATCGCGCACCCGGTCGCATCCTCGAACGACTTGCAGATTGCGCGGAACGCGTCGTCCTCGGACTGAACGAAACGACGCCAGCGCGTCAGCGACAGCGACGCGCCCGCCTCCGGCTTGAAGGGGCTGTCCGCAGCCCACGCCTTCGCGAAGCCCAAGAGGTCGCTGTAGGAGCCTGCCGCGCCCAGGGCGGCGACGGCAGTGGTTCCCTTGAGCAGTGAGCGACGATTGATCTTGGCCGACATCTGTTTGTTCCTCCTCGGTTAGCCTGCTGGTTCTTGTTGCAGCTATGGTTCTGGAACCTCGGCCGACGGCTAGAGCCTGTGGCCGGTCTCGGGATCGAATACCTTGGCGGCATCGGCGCGCGGCCGGAGCCGCACCTTCTGGCCCGGTCTGAGTTCGTGGCGTTCTCTGAAGACGGCGCAGACTTCCTGGTCGGCGAGACGAACGAACACCTGCGTTTCGGATCCGGTCGGTTCGATCACCACCACCTCCGCCTCGACACCCTCGTTGGACAGCTCGAGATGCTCCGGTCGCACGCCATATGTCACCGGCCGGCCGTCGGACGATGTCGGCGCCTGGGCGAGCGGAAGCAGCGCGCCGCCGGCGACCTCGACCGAGAGACTTCCGTTCGCCTTGATCCTGCCGGGTATGAAGTTCATGGCCGGCGATCCGATGAACCCGGCAACGAACGTATTCTGGGGATGATCGTAGAGATCCAGCGGCGCGCCCATCTGCTCGACGATGCCGTCGTGCATGACGACGATCTTGTCGGCCATGGTCATCGCTTCGATCTGGTCGTGGGTGACGTACACCGTCGTCGTCTGCAGGCGCTGGTGCAGTTCCTTGATCTCGGTGCGCATCGCGACGCGCAGTTTGGCGTCGAGGTTGGACAGGGGTTCGTCGAACAGGAAGACCTGGGGATCACGCACGATCGCCCGGCCCATAGCGACGCGCTGGCGTTGACCGCCGGACAGCTGCCGCGGAAAGCGTTCGAGAAGCGGTTTCAATCCGAGGATTTCGGCCGCCCGGTCGACACGTTCGCCTATCGTCGCCTTGTCGGTGCCGCGCAGCTTCAGGGAAAAGCCCATGTTCTGGGCGACTGTCATGTGCGGATAGAGCGCGTAGTTCTGGAAGACCATCGCGATGTCGCGTTCCTTCGGGTGGACGTGGTTCACCACCCGCCCGCCGATCGCGATCTCTCCCGACGTGATGTTCTCCAGCCCCGCGAGCATCCGAAGCAGGGTGGACTTGCCGCACCCCGAGGGCCCGACCAGGACGACGAACTCACCATCGCCGATCGGCACACTGACGCCGTGCAGAACTTCGACCGGGCCAAACGACTTCCGTACATCGCGGATGTCCACTGACGCCATGCGGTCTCCTCCCCAACGAGCATCTTGTTGTCGGCAGCGCGGTCTGCTTGTCCTTGGACGGGCCAGCATCTGCGATGTCGATGCACCTGACACGCCACCGCGACGTCCGACTGGCAGTCTCACGCTGCGCTTTATCGCATGCGACAATGTATGCAATAATCACAGGTGTCAATGCACGGTACCGATGCATCATGCATGGCGGTTCGGCGGTTGCGTTGGACTGCGCCGGGTGTACCGGTATGTTGTCCGCCAGACAGCCGCGCCAATTGAGGACCAGTCCGATCGCTCTCACCATTCGCAAAGATCGCAGCGTGCAAGACCGCGCGAACCTCACAGAGTCGGCCTACATCCGGATCAAATCAGAGATCATGGGAAACTGCATGCCATCCGGCTTTCAGTGTACGGAGACTGAACTCGCCGAGCGGTTTGACATCAGCCGGACACCTATTCACGAGGCACTCGTTCGGCTCGCGCAGGAGCGACTGATCGAAGTCAAGCCGCGTCGCGGCATGCGCGTGCTGCCCATTTCCGTCGACGATCTGCGCGATATCTACGGTCTGCTGATCGTCCTGGAGCCAGAGTGCGCGTCGACGCTGGCACGACAGGGACTTTCGAGCGAGCAGATAGCGCAGTTCAGAGCCGCGGCTCACGCGATGCGTGACGCCGTCGCGTCCGGCGATCTCAATGCCTGGGCCGCAGCGGATAACGGGTTCCATCGCCTTCAACTTGCATACCTCAGAGTCCGCCCGAGAATCGCGATAGGAGCATTATGTTCTGGCGATGCGTCTCGTGAGTAGTTTGACGTGGGCGACGTAGAGCCAGGCGACGGCGGTTTCGAGGGTGGCCTCGAAGTCCTTGGCGAGGCGGCGGTTACGGCCGAGCCAGGCGAGCGTGCGTTCGACCACCCAGCGCTTCGGCAGCAGCACGAAGCCCTTGGCGGCATTCGGCCGCTTGACGATCTCCACCGACCATGTCCCCAGGCCGGCGAGGGCGTGGGCGAACTTGTCGCCGGCGTAGGCGCCGTCGGCCACCACGTGGCGCAGCCAGGGGTAGAGGTCGCGGATCGATGCC
>Ga0222653_1000402_pt1 | contig 25802 bp, 15 predicted proteins | sample AntAcemetagen419_FD_179856 | JGI IMG/M metagenome (GOLD analysis project Ga0222653, IMG submission 179856) | Saline water microbial communities from Ace Lake, Antarctica - #419 | ecosystem: Environmental > Aquatic > Non-marine Saline and Alkaline > Saline | place: Antarctica: Ace Lake...
CCCCTATGTTTCCGTATGGTCGATTGCGACTGAAGAAGAGATCACCATGCCAATTATCAGTAAATATGAGGATTTCGAAGAGTATGCGAAATTGCAGAGAGCCTTCTATCGCGGCATTAAGCGCGGTAACCCGGACGCGATTGCATTACCCTCGGGTGGCACTTCTGGTTACGGAAAGGTTCGCGGTAAGGATGACATTAATGGCTTTTTGAAAGCGACGCAGGGCGAAATCAAATGGGATGCCGTTGCCATTCACCCGTATGGTTCCATTGATGGCACACTGGGTGCTGGAGATTTGGATGAGTCGATCCAAATGTTGAAAGACAATATGGCGCAGTTCGGCTATGGAGATGAAACTCCGATCTTGTTGAACGAGGGGGGGGGCGGCAGCTCTAACCGTTGGGGAGATGGACCGAATTATACCTACACCGGAGGTCAGCCTTCGTATGATTTAGGGCTGACCGAATTTTTGAATGCATGCAAAATGACCCGGATGTATATCATGTGCCTGAAATACTGGCCACAGGTGCCGCACTACAATACCTGGCAGGGCGAGCAGCGAATGATTGTCGATTACAATCTAACACCCTCCAGTTTCTTGTTGGGGATGAATACGCTGGGGCATTTACTCGGTGAGCCAAAGTTCGTCGGTGATATTCGACCTGCACAAGGCGTGCGCGGCTATGCCTTTGATGATTTGCAAAACGGAGCAGTGGCAACTGTCTGGTGCACGATTGACGATGTTGAACGTGGTTATATACGAGGCCCCATCATGCGCGTCAAATTTGAGGGAACGTTGCCCACTCTAGTTGATTTGATGGGCAGTGAAACGCCGCTGATTGCCGGTAAAGATGGTTGGGTAGAAATTCAACTGACTCCAGCGCCACTCTTTTTAAAGGGAGGCGATCCGCAGGCGCTAGCTAAGTCGCTGCAAGACGCGGAAGTCATCGGTGCGGGTTCAAATGTGAGCGTCGTTTACCAACCGACTATGAATGGAAAGATCGAAGCCATCGCGAAAAATCTCACAGGTCGCAAACAATCCGGCACGCTGTTGGTCGGTGAGGATTCGCTTACTTTCGATTTGGCTGCAAACGAGAGTCAAACACTGCAATTACCGAATTCGAAGACTCCGGGATTCGGTGTCATGTTTGAATACAATGCGGATTACGTGCTGCAACAACCGAAGTCGGATCGAGTGAAAGCCCAGTGGAACATGGATTATTTCTATGTGCCAAAAGTGTCCGGTACGCCGGACTGGGACGCTGTTCCAGCGATTGAGATGACGAACCTCTATCGTCCAACAGTTAAATTGAAACAAACGCTTGGCGGACATAGCGGGGATATTTCCGCTCGTTTCAAAATCGCTTGGGATGACGACAACCTCTACTTGCGGGTAGAGGCGGAAGATGATGTCCTTAACACATCAGAGGAGAGGTTCTGGGGATCGGAAAAAGCTCAAAAAGAAGCACTCTACCTCCTCGACGGGTGTTTGGAAGTTTACTTCGACTGCGCTGCAAATGGTCGCATCAATAATCAAGGATTCGACCTAGATGATTATCGCTACGATTTCAGTGTGAACAATCCAGAGGGTAAAAGTGGTGCAGGGCTCATTAATCGCTTCCGCGAGGTATTCATGGAGTATGCCGGCGGAGTCGAGTTCCCCACCAAGGCCGAAGCCGCTGCGGGGATCGATTGTACGTTCACTCGTATCTCTGATACACGCTATGCGTATACCATTACCTTCGCGCAAAAATACATAGCGCCACTACGCTTGGAGGCGGGATATCAATCAGGTTTCGCGCTGTATCTTCATGACCGGATGGATGATGGAACCCTTGGGGACAAGGGCCTGAGCCTAGCGACAGAAGCGGGCTCCCATGTCGATGCACGACCGCAGCTTTGGCCCATCATGGTTCTTTCAGACACGGAGCTGTAGAAGATACATTCTTACCATTACCTCAAAATGAGTTCAACCCCCCACTCCATAATCGCGACAACTGCTATGTGTTTATCGACACTGAATGTAGCCTCCGCTGCAATTGAGCCCATGGGGCTGCTATCGGATGGTGTTATTTTACAGCGACAAAAACCTATTCCGCTCTGGGGATGGGCTGTGCCAAGAGAATTAATTACAGTTCAATTAAACGGGCAATCGAATTCAGCTGTAGCCGATGCGTCAGGTAAGTGGACACTCGATCTGCCAGCCATGGAAGCTGGCATGGATTTGACCATCCAGATTTCGGGCGACCAAACCGAAAGGCCGATCGAGATTAAAGATGTCGCCATTGGAGAAGTGTGGCTGGCCTCGGGACAGTCTAACATGGAGTGGCGGTTGAAGTTGGTCGATATGTCGGACGTAGCGGACGAGCCGGAGAATCGCATGATCCGCGAGGCGAGATCGAGCGGTATCGGCACGTTTCGTGAACCGAATGAAAAATGTAGGGGGTCATGGAAAATAGATACGCCGCAAAATCGCCCCGATTTCAGTGCGGCAGCGTATTACTTTGCCAGAGAGTTACAGCAAGAACTTGGCGTGCCCGTAGGCTTTATTACAGCCGCAGTGGGCGGCACTGCCGTGGAGCCTTGGACGCCACGCGATGTCGTAGAATCAATACCAATCCGTCGCAAATGGGCACAAGACTATTGGGCTTCTTTTGAAGGTTATGCTGAAATAAAAAAAACATTTCTGACAGAATCCGAAGCTTGGTTGTTAGCGAACGAGCGTGTCGATACGCGCAAGCAAGCTGATCCGAAGGTGAACTTGCAAGGTGATGCGGATCAGTTGTGGGTGCCTGTGTCGTTGAGCAAACAATTACCGGAATCGATTTACTCGGGCTATGGTATTCTTTGGTTACGTAAGGTTGTCGACGTGGCCGCCGATGCGTTTAAGGATACGACGACCTATTTGCGAATCTATACCAAAGACTCCTATCCAGACATCTATGTGAACGGGGAGTTGGTTCAGGACACGACAGTTGAAAATTATTCAGGCCGTGGAGTGTGGGTGACTGCTCGCATTAACGCCGGTACCTTGCACGCGGGCGCTAACGAAATCGCACTGCGTGTGTATTCACCCTTTGTGCCATTCGAAACAGATCGCGCCTACACAATGGATGGCGTCACGATGGATGCAAACTGGGACGCGCAAGTGGAAGCCGATTTCGGCGCGCCCAGTGAAACTGCTGCGGCAGAAATGCCTCAAACCCCGGAAAGTCAGGTCGGCTATGGTCGCTTGCCCGGTGTGCACTTTAACCGCTTTATCGCTCCGCTTGCTGGATACGGAATGCGCGGCGTGATCTGGTACCAAGGCGAGACCAATGCAATGCTGCATGAAGTCGAAGAATATGCACAGGTCTTTCCGGCCATGATTCAAGCGTGGCGTGATTTGTGGGGGCAGCCTGAGATGTCGTTCTACTATTGTCAGCTCGCAGGCTATGGTAGCAAAACGAAAGATCCATCCAATGTCGGTTGGGCGCCTTTTCGTCGTGCTCAAGAAGCGGCACTCAAGCTGCCACGCACCGGGCAGGCTATACTGATCGATGTGGGTGAGTCCGATATTCATCCCTACGATAAAAAGTCGGTGGGCGATCGCTTAGCGCGTCTAGCTTTGGCTCGGGATTATGGTAAGGATGTTGTGGATTGCGGGCCCGCTTTAAAATCCCTCAGTGTCGCAGAGAATGGGCGTATTGAAATTCGCTTCGATTCGTTAGCCGATGGGCTGGTTGCCATGCCATTTCCCGAGACCTACGCAGTGAGCAAAAATAACGAGCAGTTTCGTCCACTTGTTCGTTATTCTCCGGGAAGTCAATTGGAAGGATTTGCGTTGCAGGATGCCGACGGTAAATGGCATTGGGCCGACGCAGAGGTCGAGGGCGACACTGTCAAGGTGCACTCAGAATCAGTTCCGCAGCCAACTGCGATTCGCTACAACTGGCAGGGGTATCCAAATGGTAATCTCTTTAATTCCGCTGGCTTGCCGGCAGTGCCTTTCGAGGCGAACGTATCTTCAAACTAGCACTTTATTTTTACTAAGACCATCTTATGAACTCGATCGAATCCTCACTCTTCAGCCAATTAAAACATCCATTTGTTTGGACTACACCCGAAGATCGCTCTGCGGTGTTGGCCAATGTCAATGAGCCGATCTGGCATCGTTTCATTGAAGAAGCGGAAAGACACTTCGACCAAATCGGTGGATTACCCTTAGCAAAATTCCCAGTCTTTTGCCACAGTGGTGATTTGGATGAGGTGATGGCGGTGTGTGTGCTCGCCACAGTGCGTGACGATGCGAAGCTATGGCATTGGATTGGCGATTGGATGCGTGGTGCGTTGGCTTACTATCAATTGCAGGCACCGCAGTGGTTGGAAAATCGCTACGCTATTATGCGCGGTGAGCGTCCGGAAGGGGGGCAGGATAATAGTCGTCAATTTTTTGAGGGGTTTACTAAAGGCATCCACTATTGGGTTGAGGCTGGGTTGACTTCAGTTCTGTTTCATTTGTTGGATCAATTGGAGGCTTATGCGCCGACGGAACTCACGGAACTGGAGAAGTTGGGAGTCTTGGAAGCGATTGGTGACTATGCCGACCGCTTTGCTTTCCACGAAGAGCGCTTAAAATACAACAACCGCGGTATGTGGGCCAACGCCGCAGTTATGCTTTCCGGTGTGGCGCGCCTAGATGCACGTTCGGGCGATCTGTTACGTTACCAGGCTGCGCGCCGCAATGAAGAGTTTCGTTCCACTTTTTTAGATGACGGCTTTCACATCGAAGGTGCCCCGGATTATCATTTAATGTCCTGCGATGCGATGCTCGCGTATTTGTTGACTGCTTCGAATCTTCAGTCGGACATCGATGTCTATGCGGGAAAATCGGGGACTGGGGCATTTGAAAAGTATCCTTCCTATCTTGAGACGGTTAGAGCGTATTTAAAAACAGTGGTGCCAGGGCCTACGTTATGGAATCATACGCGCGGTTGCTCGGTTTCGAGTGCGGTCACCATTCGTCCCGCGATCGTCAATGCATGGCGTTTATCGCAGGATGAGGAGATCGGTTGGCTTTTGGGAGCTCGTATGGGAGCAGTCGATAAACGCGCGAATCAAACACCCCTGGCGGTAACAAATGCCGCTTTGCTAGGCTTGGGACATTACCAACCTTTGCTTAATTTCTGGCTCTTCCGTCCGGTCACTGAGTGCGCCGCACCGAAAACAATTTATAACAATATGGAGGGCTATGGCACCGTGTTTAGTCGTAGCAGCTGGGAGGGCGATGCGAGTTGTGTGTCCGCCCGATACGGCTATGAGGGTACGGGTAAAGGTCACCGTGACCATGCGCATGTGGCACTTTCAGTTGCAGGGGTGCATATTTTGAAAGATCCATTCCCTCGTTTTGGACCCGAAGGCTTAAATACGTCGATGTATCACAACACAGTTACTTTAGACAATAAGGAGCCTTTGCCTGTGGTCGGTCGCATTCTCACTGAGCTCAATGAGACTGGCTGTGATGCGATATTGATTGATAATTCAGGAGGTTGCGAGCCAGACCGCATCTTCCTCGGAGATCCATGCGAGGAAACCAATTATTGGTTCACCAATCATCCGCAGGCACCCGGTTTTAGTTTTCTGCGTGCGGTGATACACGTCCATGCAGGTTGCGTGATCTTGGTCGATGAAGTCGCGGGTAATGAGACCCAGCATATAGACTGGTTTTTTCATTCTGATTTGAGCAGCGAGGGATATGATCCTGAAGCTGCTGTGCGCCAGGAGCGGTATCAGGCTCGTCAACGCATCGTTGTAGTTCCTGCTCCAATTATCGATATGAGTTTTCGAGGTCAGGGGATGGATTGTAGTGCTGGTGAATTGCAGCGCTTTCAATTGCAAGATCCCGAGCTCAAACCGTCATTGAGCTGTCTCCACCCAGATGTCGCGATCCATTTCGAACGTGGTCATCATGTGCACGTGATGGAAGCGAGCCTAGGCGGTGGGACTTATGTCGGGGAGCAGGATTTTTACATTCGTGCGCGGGCTAAAGCCGATCAAGCTCGTGTTTGTTGGGCCACGACTTGGGGTAACTCTGCGCCACAAATTGAGGCCAAACCGACTGCGGCAGGTTATGATCTGACAGTGACGGCAGGGGGCGATACCTGGAGCGTGACAATTGATTTCACCCAGAAGCAAATCCAGCTTTTAAAGTCTTAACTTGACACCTCGCTATTCTACATCTCAACGCATTCATGTTAAGTTATGCGACAGAAAGTTATTAAACAAAATGAGTATTGAAATATCTAATAAATTGAAATGGTGGAGCGAGGCGCGTTATGGCATGTCGTTGCACTTTGGACTCTATTCCCTCGCTGGTCGTGGGGAATGGGTGCGCTCGCAGGAGCAAATGTCGGTGGAGCACTACCAGCAGTATTTCGACCGCTTTGATCCCGCTCCGGATTGGGCGACGCAATGGGCGCGCTTGGCTAAAGCGGCGGGTGCTCAATATGGGGTGCTCACAACCAAGCATCATGATGGCTTTTGTCTGTTTGATTCTAAGCTGACAGAATACAACTCGATGCACACGCCAGCGAGGCGTGACCTCGTGCGCGAATGGGTTGATGCGATGCGGGCAGAAGGTCTCAAAGTGAGCCTCTATTATTCTTTGGTCGATTGGCATCATCCAGACTATCCAGCCTGGCAAGATCGTCAGCATCCACTCCGACACGATCCTGCCAGTGAGCAACGCGACCGCGAAGGTCAGTGGGAGCGCTACGTAGAATACATGCACGGTCAACTGATTGAGCTCTGCACGAACTACGGAGTGATTGATAACATGGTGGTGGACTTTTCCTATTGGCAATTCACCGCCGAGAAGTGGGGCGCGACGGAAATTCAAAACAAGTTGCGTGCCTTGCAGCCGAATATGCTTTTTAACGACCGATGGGGTCGGGAAGCGCGTCAACGCTTGCCGCGTGCCAGTTACGCTGGCGACTACGAGCAAACTGAGCAAAACATTCCACAGGAGTGTTTGAAGGACGACGCGGGCGAACCAATTTCATGGGAGGGCTGGTTTACGCTGACCAATTCCTGGTCGTATTCCGCCACGGATGCGCTCTGGAAATCGCCTGGCACGATTATTCGTACACTCATCAATTGTGTCTCCAAAGACGGTAACTTGCTAATCAATGTCTGCCCAGATGGCAAAGGCATTGTTCCACCGAAAGCAGTCAGTATCATGCAAGAAGTGGGTGAGTGGATGCGGTTGAATGGCGAGTCCATCTATGGCGCAGGCGCGGCACCGCTGCTTAAACCGGAGTGGGGACGCTATACCCAAAAAGGCAATACACTCTACGCGCATCTCACCGATCAACCGATCGGCAACATTTGCCTGCCAGGCTTGCGAGGACGCGTGAAAAAAGGGCGTATCGTCGCCACGGATACCGATGCGCTTATTTGCGATTACTGGAATCCGGAAGTGCAGAGTTTTGATGGTGCGGATGATATTTTCTTTAACTTTGCCAAACCCACTGCGGCGACCTACCCACTGCCAGATGAACGCGCCACGGTGGTGGCGTTTGAGTTGAATGACGATGTCGCCACGCAGCAGGAACGCGCGCGCCTCGATGCTGCAGTTCAGGCTGCAATGGCGAATCGAACTGTACTTTAAGCAATGAAATTAACTTCCTAGAATGAGTATGTCGCAAAATACGGATCAAGACTCTCCTGCAATCATCCGAGAGCCGACCGAATGGGTTCGCACTTGGGTGCCAGACTCGCACCTTTCGCAGTTGAATAAGCCACGCGTTCTGTTGATCGGTGATTCTATTGTAATGGGCTACGGACCGAAAACATCCGAGCTTATTGGCGAAGCTGTTTCGCTGGCTTGGATAGGAACATCGCGATTCCCCGCAGATCCTGCGTTTTTTGATGAAATTTCACTCGTCTTGCGTCATACCAGATTCGATGCGGTTCATTTTAACAATGGTCTCCATGGCTTTGGCTATGAAGAGACGCAGTACGCCGAGCATTTGAAACGTATCGCGCGACAACTACGCGATGCTACGCCCGAAGCGATCTGGATGCTCGCCAATAGCACGCCACTGCGAGATCCCAATAATCTGGAGCAATACGCCGAGCGTAATGAGCGCGTGCTTGTCAGGAATCAGACGATGGCTTCGTTGGCTGAAGAATTGAATCTACCGATGACGGATCTCTACCATGCAATGGCAGAACATCCTGAGTTTTACTGCCCCGATGGCACCCATTTTAACGAGACTGGAATTGCCGAGCAAGCTGATCATGTGGCTGCTATGATTCGTCAACAAGTCTTAGCGAAATAGCCATTTATTCGCCTCAAGCACTTTTACTCGACCAGAACCTGAATCAAGTCCGGATTCAGTATTACAAAGCTCTAATACCAATGTGTGACTTTATCTACCAATATCCTAATTTTAGTGGATAGTGTAGGACGTGCTTCCCGAAGGGAGCGCGTGTCTTGAAGCCAGGTGCTACCGGCTCTCTGCGAGAAGCCGATCCTACAACTCATCTTAGGGGAGGGATCATTTTGCCAGTTTTAGTTAAACATTGGTATAATACAAGTCCCGGCGGTTTACTCGGATGCTTGTAGCTGTTGCATTTTGTCAGCGTAGCGCTGGCCAAGTGTCAACACGCTGTCGTGATCGAAGTGCCATTTGTCCATGGCAGTGAGGCCTTCGTTGGAAACAACCGCAGTATTGGATACAAGGTTCGGTAGCTCTAGAATCAGTCGGTTGATTAGATAGTCGCCCGAAGTGTGGATTTGTCCCGCAATGACAGGTGCATCTGGTGCGTCTAGGTCATTTCGTAAATCTGCGATCAATTGAGTGATTTTGGTGAGATAGTTCGGGTCATTGGCGTCGGTTTCGCCTTGATGCCAGAGAATGCCTTTGAGTTCACCGGACTGCAGCGCGATTTTTGTGCGACGGATCGCTTCGTCGTAGAATGTATCGCCTTTTCGCCATTCGTTAATACTCGTGCCTCCTTTGGCGTTGACCACCAAGCCGATTTTACGATCAGGCTGGCTAGCTCGCATAGCCAGTGAAAAGCCGTAACCCGGATTCATCTTTTGCATGTCAAGCCCCTTGCGAATCGTCGAGTAACGGTTCATTGGATTCGCGGCGGGCTCCCAATCATCACTGCCGTTGAGTAGATAGACGCCATCGATTGGCTTCGCTTCCTCCTCGGTGTAAGGCGCTCGGCCAGCCATGTTCGACTGGCCGACCAGTAGATAGATGTCGAGATCTTTAGCTGCTAATGGGCAGAGGTTCAATGTGATGGCGAGTATACTTAATATTACTTTCATGTGGAGATCATTTTTTGCATAGAGGAGGGGGCAATTAGTTTATTACAATTCGAAGTCGAATATGTGCTTGCAAGATTTAAAGGCGTTTCGAAAAATTATCGTTGAGATGAGTAGAAATTAAGAGGCGAGATTCCCCGAAGTCAAAATTGTGTAGAGGATTGAGCCCGTGAGGGGTTCAATTTTAGGAACTGTTCTACTTGCCCACGACTTACGGAAATCCGAAAAAGCGCCTAAATTCCCTAATCTTGAAGAGAAAGCATCTCTTGGCCTCGGTGCTGGAGTGGAAGTCGATGGCTCTTTGAGCGCGTCAATTTGCTGCCTTTAAATTGTAAGCGTGTGCTTGAGGCTGAGCCGTCGACCTGATGTTTGAGCTCATCTCGTTTAATTTGACTGCGATGGCTTGCTCATTGGGCTTGATCTTCAAATAGCGGAGGAACCACTTGTCCTCTTTGATGGTGGAGCTGCTCAATGGTTCAACTTCGGCCATCGCTTCAAAATGCTGTTGGGCGTCTTGGATTGAGACCGGGTGGGGCAAGTCTCCGAGTTTCCAATATTCAAAACTAGCGATGGAGCGTTGCTCCAGCACCTGTTGATGCCATGCTTCCATTAAGTCCAGCACTTTAGCTGATTGCATTGCCTGTGGGGTGTTCGTCTCAAGTGCAAGGTTGACGCCTTGGGCGAGTTCTTCGGATCGAAAACTGCGAATTACTTGGCCGTCAATGGAAAGCTGATACTCTCCGGACGTGAGACCCGTGACTTGTAGGATTTCACGGTTGAACTCTTCCTGAAACGGCACCCATTCGAGTGCGGGTGCCTGAGCTTTGCCGACTGGAAATGGAATCGCGTTCGCCTTTAAGGTGAAATTGATTGTGTCTTTGCCTGCTGAGAAATCCTCCACTGTGGCGTTGGTCACTTCGATCACTTTGGCAGTGGGCGCGTCGATGTGGATACTGGTAACGGTGCCCTCTGCTTCAACCGATTTTAAAAACAGGTAAGCCATGACGAAATTTCCGGGTGGGGTCGGGTGGACGCGGTCTGTTTTTATCAGGCTGGCGGCAGGATCTTTCGCCTGTATTTGGGCGTTAATTTCAGTCATGGGGCCGTGTAAATCAACGAGGGTAGCATTGGTCTCTTTCGCCAATTCAGCCGCGAAAGCGGCACATGCCCCCAAGGCATCATTGACCCCGGTCAGGACCTCAGTGGCGTGTTTTGCGGTCTCGTCGTAGATCGATGGAGTGATCAGGAAAATTCGTGATCCATCCTGCTGGAGCCGCTTGACTAGTTTAGTCATGAAGCTGCGATAGCCTTCCAGAATATATAGGCGTTGGTCCAGCAATTGAGGGGTCTCAGGCATGTCGCCGTAGATTTCCCGTCGGACGTCGTTCATGCCTAACATGATTGAGGCGACCGTAGGTTGCTGCGGTTGGATGTCCCAGTCGTAGCGTTTGAGGGCACCATGGGCGTCACTTCCGGAGATGCCGGAATTGGAAACTTCCACTGTAAGCTCAGGGAAACGTGTCACCTGATATAGATAAACCCAGACATAGTATTGGCCACCATGCGTGATACTGTCGCCTACAGCAGTCCAGCGATCTCCGCTTTGAAACGGAGTGGAGGCAGTGGAGGCAGTGGAGGGAATGGATGCGCTGGCGAAGCAGGTGCAGAGGACGAATGGGAGCAGACGTTTTTTAAGCATATTGTTTATAATGACGCATAACACAGACGATAGGCTAGTTCTAATTCTTTGATTGGATCGCCCTGTGGAAGAAACTCGTGGCCAATATACCCTTGGTAGCCGGTTTGCGCGATCGCGCGGAATATCGCCGGGTAGTTGAGCTCTTGAGTGGAGTCAAGCGGGCCGCGTCCAGGATTACCGGCCGTATGGTAGTGCGCGAAGCAGCTATGGTTCTCGCGGATGGTTCGGATGATATCGCCCTCCATGATTTGCATATGGTAGATGTCGTAGAGCAGACTGAAGGCGGGTGAATGGATGCGCCGGCAGAGTTCCACGCCCCATGCGGTGTGGTCGCACTGGTAGTCAATGTGGTCTACTTTGCTGTTAAGTAGCTCCATAATGAGTGTGATGCCCGCCTGCTCAGCGTGGGGGAGGACGCGTTCAAGCGTCTCGGCGCAGATCGCAAGGCCTTCGGCGTCATTCAGTCCTGCCCGGTTGCCGGAAAAACAAATAAGGTATGGTATCTGGTGAGTGGCTGCGAGATCGATGTTGGTGCGTAGTTCTTTTTCGATACGAGCGGCGTGTTCACGACGGTTCAAGCCCTGTTCAATGCTTCCGTGTCCGGCGATGCTTGCGATCTTCAAGCCTGCGTCTTGGGCGATGGGCCAGAGTTCGGACTCGATAAGTTCGACTGCGCTATAGCCGATGTTGGCCGCGGCCGCGAGAAGTTCGGGTGACTCGACTCCTTTGTTGGCGAAGCACCACCAGGAGAAAGATTGTTTAATTTTTGACATACTTGTAGGGCTTAGGCTTTCCAGTCGAAAAGGATGCCCATGGTTTGGGCGCGATCCCTGTTGGCTGTTGTATAGGCTTCCATGCAATCTTTAGGCAGGAAATTGTGTGTGTTGAGTCCTTTCAGGCTGAAGCGATCGTCTTGAACCAGATTGAAGAATAGCCGTGTAATGGCCGCCTGATCCCACCCGGGGATTTGGTGCGAATCATGGGCACCAGTGATCGTTAATCCTTTAATCATGACGTCGCTGGTAAGCGTCTGTCGGGCTGGCTGCCCAGTGTCGCCCATGACCACCACGCGTCCCTTCGGCGCGGCGAGGTCGAGGGCTGCGGTGAACACCGCAGGGTGGCCAGTCGAGTCGATGACTACATCAGGTAAGTGATCGCCATTGGCTTGCAGGATCGCGTCACGCGCTTCGCCTGCAGGGGATGCTAAATAGGCACTGGCTCCTCCTTGCATCGTGATTGAAGCGCGCGCATCGACGGGATCGGCGACCAGAATCGTCATCGCTCCGGCTGCCCGGGCCCAGCGCAGAGACATTTGGCCGATCGGGCCAGCTCCGATGATCAGGACGCTGTCACCTAGACGGTAATGTGCGGCGTTGGCACCGTGGAATGCAATCTTAGCCAGGGCAAACCATACGGCTTGTTCCAAAGGAATACCTGTGGGGACGGGGTAGCAGCTGTTCGCGTTTGTGACGGTATGGGAGCTATGACCCGAGCGATAAACAACACAGTCACCGACCTGCAGGTTTTGGACTTCGGAACCGATTTCCTCGATCATACCGCATGCGGCATAGCCAGGGTAGAAGGGGTATTTAGCCCAATTGTCCCAGTGAGTGCCTTTGTCAAACAGACGGTTGAAGACAATATTCTCGGTACCCGTGCTCATCAGGGAGCACTGGCAACGAATACGGACTTGTGCGGGGTCTGGTTTCGGAAGGTCAAAAGACTCGATTTCGACTTCCTGTTTACCACGAAAGACGATGCGTTGTGATTGATTTGTAGGCATCCTCTCATTTAGGGTAGACCTCTGTTTGGGAACAAGTTGAATAAATGGCTATGTTTTATAAAAAATGGCTGATCTTTTTGTTTCAGTTTGGTAAACTGTTCTTTAGATATGAATAAAATGGGTATTCGAGCATGGGAGTCACTGGCTTGGCAGGCAGTGGAAACGCCCTTTACATTTTTAACCGGTTGGCGTGCGAGGGTCTGTCCCGGGGTCCCATGTCAGATGCATGCGCACACTTCCTTGGAATTAGTTTACCATCGTAAGGGAAGTGGCGTGACGCGGATGGGAGCGGGTTCAACGGATGAGGTGACTTTTGTAGAAGGTAGTTGTGTTATCTATGCACCAGATTTGCCGCACGATCAAATTATGAATACTCCCGGCGAGGATTTGTGCGTTCATTTGGAGGTGCCCAGTGGTCTCGGGAAACAATTGAAAGGTTGTCTCGTGGTGCCCGATGCCGTCCGCCGGGTCGGTGGGGACTGGGATCGTTTGACCTCGGGCCGTAAGGCGCTGGATGCTTTGGAGCAGCGCATTCTAAATTTACAGGCAACGACGGCATTGCTCACAATGCTCCATCAAAGCATCTCCCCCGAAGGTGGCAGGCATACCGCGAGCAAAGAAGCGGTGGTTCGGGCAGAAGAATATATCAGGGAGAATTTTGCCACAATTGCTTCGATGCAGGAAGTTGCCGTGTATGCCGGACTCAGCCACGATCGGCTCAGGCATCTTTTTCGGCAACAGCGGGGAATGAGCCTCGTGAGTTTCGTGACTCGCGTGAAGTTGGAGCGGGCAAAGTCGCTGTTGATTCACTCCAAGCTTCCGCTTAAGCAGATCGCAACACTTTGTGGGTTTCGCGACGAATACTACTTTTCAAATGTGTTTAAGCGCCATGTAGGGGTGCCACCCGGTGGTTTTAGGCAGCACTGTTAATTGAGCCGTCGCTCCGGATATTCAGTCCATGGGGTCTTAATTTTTGATTGCTTTGACTGGAATCGTATCGTTGAAAATTCAAGTTCGAATAAGCTATCTGAGTCCCTCCTCCCGGTTTATCGACTTCACCCTCAAATTACCCCCGACTACCCATGAAAAATAAATTATTTCATACACTGTTGGTTTTTAGCAGTTCCGCGCTGCTGTAAGCAGGCGTCCTCTTGCCGTAGATTATTAACAATCACATGGTGCTGCAACACAGCGAGGTCGTGTCGATCTGGGGCAGTCCAACATGGAATACGCCTTGGCTGGCGTGGTTAAGGAGGAGAGAGAATCGGCCTTGGCTCAAAAGGACAATGATCTGATACGGAGTTTTCAGGTGAGCGAACATTTGCAATCGGCTTATCCAATGGATGATAGTCCCGGCGCTTGGAGGCTCGTGCACGAAATGGTCGTTGAAGACACTCGGAGCACCTCAGCGATCAGAATGGTTGGCCTGTTTTTGCATTTCCTGCGATGCTAGTTCACGATAAAAATTGATTGCGTGCCTCCCTCCAAGAAATGAATTTAGTGCTATGACTGTTCAAGTTGCACAGTGTTGGGATGATGGCGTGGTGGATGATATTCGCCTGATTGCGCTGCTGCGGAAGTATGGAGCCAAGGCGAGTTTTAATTTAAACTTTGGATTGCATGAGGAAGAGCGCAGCACCACTTGGAAGTATGAAGGCGTGAAAGAAGTGTGGCGTCTGTCGCGTGCAGAATTGAAGTCGGTCTATGAGGGCTTTACCGTGGCCAATCACGGTTATCGGCATGTGCCGCCCGCGCGCGTTTCAATTGCCGAAGCCCATGAAGACATCCGAGTCGGTCGCGAGTCTCTGGAGCAGTATTTTGGTTTTCCCGTGGTGGGTTACGTGTATCCGGGCGGCAGCTACGATCAGGCCACGATGGATCTGGTGCGGGCAACTGGGCACGCCTATGGTCGCACGATCAAAATGGTGGCGAACGTATTTCCACTTGAAGATCCCATGGCGCTGCATCCCAGTTGCGATTTTAAAGACCCCAAATTTTGGGAGAAATTTGAGTCGGTTCAGCGCACAGGTGGTGTCTTTTACTTCATGGGGCACAGTTACCAATTCATGACAGAGGCGGATTGGGATGCTTTCGAGCAAATCTTGCAGCGTCTGCTTCAGGCGGGCGTAGAGTGGGTGGATTTGCCAGAACTGTTCAAGTCTTTCAGCTGAGCGCCGGCAGTGAGCCTTACACTCGTTCCCTCTCATGTGCCCCCTTTGACTCGAAACGGTGTCCATCCGTGCTTAATAAGTATGCTTACTTAGTGCGTTTCACGCTATAAAATACAACGTCGAATTTATTGATTGACGGAAAATAGCTGATGAATGATAATTAAATCATTATTTTCGATTTTTTGTCGAAACACTCCCTTTATTCAAATTACCGAGCTCTGTAAATATGGAGAGTTCCCCCTTTTAGCCCCAGATGAGTCTCCCTACTTCGATGTTTGCACGCGATAGTGTCACTGTCACGGCTTCCACGAACAAACCAGGAGTCGAAAGCGAATGGGCGGGGTTGCGTGATGCACAGGCTGCGGCGTTGGAACTTCCATACACTGGCATGGCGGTCACTTTGGACCTCGGCGAGGAAAAGGACGGTCACCCGCGCAATAAATGGGGAGTCGGTCAGCGCCTAGCATGGAGTGCGCTCTCGCAGGCCTATGAGTTCTCAAAAATTCCCGCTGCAGGGCCGCGTTTCGAAGCATTAATTCTTGAGGGTGACCGAGTGCGAATCTTCTTTGATTTATTTGGAAGTTCGCTTGCCGTGCGCGGCGAATCGCTGGACGGATTTGTTGTGGCCGGAAGCGACGGCGTATTGCATTGGGCTAATGCCCAGCTTGAGGGCGACACCGTTGTGTTGTCCGCGTCGCAAGTGTCCTCGTCCCAGTTTGTTCGCTTCGCATGGGCGGACAATCCAGCATGCACCCTTTATAATACTTTTGGCCAGCCAGCCGCTCCCTTCCAAATTAATATATCACCGAGTGTTTAGGCTGATGAAATGCCAGACACGATCAGACCAACCTAACCCTAATTCTATGAGCCTCTTAAGACTAACGAAAAACCTATTGGCGAGTGCTGTGCTTAGTTCAGTTCTTTCACTGCCAGCGGCTGAAATCGCATTCCATTACGACACGCCTGAGCAGATTGCTGCGGTCCGGGAATATTATGAAGATACTCCAGAAGCTTGGCTTGAGACCGAGGAGGTCGCGGGCGGGACTGGAAGTTTTAAAACGCGTGAGAATGGTGGTGGATTCAACGAGAGATTTACCGGAAATTGGCCTGAAGGCGTGCTGACCCTCTGGGTTTATGACGACTATTTTAAAGTGATTGATAATTGGAATTGGCATCATGTTAATTTCAATCTCGGTCGGGAAGTGAATGGGGAGATGCAGTCCTTTCGCTGCGAGATTCGCCGCTATCGTGAGGGCTGGCGTGCCGATCTAAATGATCCGAGCTCCGATTTTCGTTATTATCCTACGCCGGATGGCCCGAATCACGGCGGATGGACACGCTTTGATATCGTGAACCCGACAGGGGAGGAATCCCAACAGTTCACTGTTTATATTGATGGGCATAGGGCGTTCACCACTGATGGCAAATTCGATACGATCATGGGCGTATCGACCAACTGGTTACCTTTTGTCGATGAGGTTTCCTACAATTCCGAGGCAGCGACTTTTCGGCCTAGCCCCGTCACGACAATTTTCCCCAATAACCCCTACGCCTTAGTCAGCTTGAAGCCAGACGGAAAATTGCAGACACAACTGGAAATGAATCCACTGGGTGCGCGCAGCAAGGAGGGGCAATTGACCGTGGTTCTGGAGGATGGACGCGGCGAAATTCTCGGCTCAAACGAAGTTAAAGTGAACTGGGATGGGCTCAAAAGTAAACTTTTGGTCGTCGACTTACCTAGCCCTCCACGCTCCGGCTATTTTTGGGTTGAGACTCGCTATCAGGATACTGACAACAGCCCGGTTGAATTGACGCGTCGTAAAATCAATTTGCAGTTCCTCACCCCGGGCTTGACCGAAGAGGCGGCACAGCCATTGGATTTGTTTCGTAAGCGTTGGGATTTTATTCCTGTTGGGCCAATCTTTGGCAACAGAATGGCAGCGGTTCGCTCCACCGAACCTGAACCAAATCTACTGACAGCGCCGATGACGCCGCCAACAGATTGGTCCGGGGCGTATTCGCTAAAAGGTCCGTGGCTCAACTACGTTGATTATTTCAATCTAAGATTCCCCTGTCATGCGGGTTGGTATCATCAAGTCGTGAATGTCCCGAAAGCATGGAAGGGGCAGCGCATTATGCTGGAAATTGAAAACCCTGAAAGCCGGGCGACAGTCTTTGTGAACGGTCAACGCATCGGCGAGCTTGAGCAGCCCGGAGGCTATCTCGATCTGGGTTCAGCAGCCGTGGCTGGTAAAGCTATGGATCTGTCAATCTATGTGGTGGCCGACCCGAACTCAGGTTACTATCGACTTGGTCGGGAAACACTTGGCGACGGCGTTCAAATCCCTGCAAAGTTACCTGTGCGCGGACTGAATGGGGATGTTGTGCTCTTTCCTCAGCCAAAGGGTTCCCACTTTGATGATGTCGCCATCGCGACTTCTGTGACAGAAGGCACTTTGTCGGCAACATTTGAACTCTCGGGGCTGGTTCCTGGGACGATCTATAGTTTGAAGTCCGCAGCCACCAATGCGGGCAATGTGGCCCAAGCCTTACCTGAGAAAACTTTTACTGCAGAGAGTGATGTGCAACAAGTCACCGTATCTGCTGGATGGAAGGATCCGGTTCTTTGGGATCTTAATAAGCCCTATCTCTACGATCTGAATGCAGTCTTGCTCAATCAACGGGGCAAGTCCATCGCCACGCTCGCTCCGGAACGCTTCGGCTTCCGCGAAATCCGGGCGGATGGTCCGGATCTGTTAATGAATGGTCGTCCGATTACTCTGTTCCACATTGGGGGATCGATTGCCGATACGCCTGCAAATAGTCAGTGGTGTGAAAAATTCGGATTCACCTCATTCTACTATGGCGATGGCAATGAAAATTCGCGTGTGTTGGACGAAGCGGGCAAGACGCGCACCGGAGAGCGTCAGCATAGTCAGATTACTATTTTGGGCGCGCTCGACTACGCCAAGAGCGGTCTAACTGATGTCCCGGAATTCTGGGCAGGTATCCAATCCATACTTGAATATCAGATTAAGGGCAACCGCAACAGTCCCGGAAAATTTTTCCACTACGGGCCACTGGGCGGTGGGCGCAATGGCAATGGCGGCATGTATAACCCCTATTTTCAAAACGGCACATGGATCAACGAACGACGTGGTAATGAGGTTTCCATGCGTGCGCTCGAAGCAGCCGGACGTGTCACCGCGATGATCCATGAGATCGACCCTACTCGCTTGGTCACGGCTCAGGATTCCGGCAGTGTCAATGACACCATGCATATCACTGAATATGCCGGCTTCCAGCCGATCCAAGAGTTTATCGAGCGCACTGAATACTGGCGTCAGTTTGGCAAAAAACCGTTCTTAATCTCTGAGCAGGCTTCACCGATGTTTCCGAATTGGACTGATGCATTGGCACAGGCTAAGGGCTGGGGTGGTGTGCCGTGTTTTGCCGAATGGACAGCGATCACCTATGGCGATGAGGCCTTTGCGCGCACCGCAGAGGATGAGGAATACCTCGCTATTCTGGAAAAAGAGGTAGCGAATAAACGCGCGAAACTAGCCGAGTCTACGCCCGATCCGTTGGAATTCGAAATGAAATTGAAGAAGATTCGGATGGAATTCTACCCTTGGTTCTACAAAGAACGAGACGACGTGCGCCACAACATCGTGTGGAAAAATCGCATGCGGGAGGAGATATTCAATTGGCGTCTGAACAACCTCGGTATGCTCGGCTTTTGGTTCAGTAATTTCGGGCCTAGTTTGACCGAGTGTTACTTGGAATTTCAAAAGCCCGTGACTGGGTTCCTTGCTGGCACTGAAGACCAGCCAACACGGAAAACACATATCTTCGCGCCAGGCGAGACTTTGAAGCGCAGCGCGGTCATGTTAAATAATTCTGCTGACACAGCGCCACTCACCTGCAAATGGACTGTCGAGCTCGACGGCGTCATTATTGATCAAGGTTCATCGACAAAAAGCCTCATTCCAAGTGCTAAGGTTTTTGTTCCGATTGAAGTTACGATGCCTCCGTCCACAGGCGATTTGTCCGGCCACCTCACGGTCGAGTTTATTGAGGATGGAAAAGTGGTTCGCTCTGACGAGTGCGACATCAGTTTGGTCGTGCCGCGTAGCTTTGTAAATCAGACTAAGGTTGCTCTGGTTGATCCGGAAGGAGATACTGCTGCAGCATTACAGGCTGCGGGCGTCGACTTTCAGATGATGAATTTCGACGAGGATTTCTTAGGTTTCGATACCATCATTTTTGGGCGTCGCGCCTTTGATTACGAATACGTTCTCCTTCCTGAAGGTTTGGAACTGGGTGCGCTGACGCGCCAAGGCAAACGTATCCTCATCATGGAGCAAAGTGAGGACGCTCTGCGTGAACGTTTCAAACTACGCACTGAATATCTGTCGCCTCGCGACGTTTATGGACGCATCGGGGGGCACCCATTACTCGAAGGATTGCCGGATAGCCTTCTCTGTTACTGGCGGGGTTCGGCCACATTGACCGATGGGTATGAGGTATCCCGTAGGCGCGGGCGTATTGGCGAAGGAGGAGAGTTTGGTAATGGAGGTACTTGGCTTTATCGCTGGAACGACGGCGAGTTGCACAATCGTCCAATCAAATGGGGCAACACTCATAACGTTGCAACAGTCACAGTAATCAAGCCTGACACAGGCGGTTTTCGTTCGATCATCGATTCCGGTTATGGTGCCAACTACGCCGCAGCTTGGGAGCTGGATTGCGCAGGCTCACGTATCGTCTTTAGTCAAATGGATGTCGTCGCTCGTACTGAGGCAGAACCAGCTGCCGAGCGCTATTTGCAAAACCTAGTCGGCTATGTAGAAGAGATGGCGCTGCCTGTATTGAAAACAGCAGTTTATCTCGGTGGCGAGGAGATGGCCGGGCAACTCAAGGCCATCGATGTGCCAACGCAGATGATCAACGCACCGTCGGAAGCCGATCCAGCCGAGCACGTCTTAATACTCGGTGATGCTTCTATTGAGCAACTTCTATCATGGAAAGACGGCTTGGCGGATTTCGCCTCGGCGGGTGGTTTGGTTTTCAGTCTACCTCGCAGCGCAGCTGAATTCACCGCAGATTGGACGCCTTTCAAGGTGACCGCTACCGCCCAAACGGTGAACCACAGCGTCGTGGGTAAGCCGACGCAGGCACTCTTAGCTGGGATCGGCAACGGTGATCTCTATTGGAAAGGTAATATCGAGATTGTCAGTATCAATGAAATCGACGCATCCGGAGATCAATGGGTACTCGACAGCGGTGTCCTGGCCGAGGTCGCCTATGGTAAAGGTCGCTATGTTTTCTGCCAAATTGTAACAAGTATGTTTGGCAACATCGTGCTGGATCACTGGCTCAAACCTTCGAAATACAACACCGAACGCATGTTGCGCACCTTGTTGAGCAATGCCGGAGTTGCCATGAACGCACCGCGCTTACTCGCACAGCCGAAGGCCTTAGAGAGACTTGATCGTAAAATCTCTCTCGCTGGTGGATGGATGGTTTGCCCTGCTGAGATCGATGCCACCAGCACCCCTGATTCGAAGGATACCGCTTGGCGGCCGATTGAGTTGCCGGGTGCCCCGCAAGCGGACTATCCGCAGTGGAAGGGCACGGAAGGTGCATTCTGGTTCCGCCGTGAGTTGACCTTGGAACAAGCATTGAGCAGTGAAGAGAGCGTTCGTATAGAATTTGGACGTATCAGCGGATCGGATACTGTTTACCTGAATGGTGAAAAGGTCGCCTTTACGAATTCCGAGACCAACGTGAACAGTGTTTCGACCATTGCCAGAGACTACCGTATCCCCGCGAAATACTTCCGCCAAGGCGTGAACGAGCTTGCAATCCACGTGGAATACCAGACCAATGCCGCTCTCGGCATGAAGGGGAGCACCGCTGCGATCGCCGCGCCGATTGATCTTAAGATTTACCGCACCAAAAGCGAAGGCAGCATTCCCGATCCTATTAACTTGGAGTCAGGCTCCGAATGGTGGGGGCAGCCTGTCGAAAATGCGGACGCTCAATGGAATCACCGGGTTCGTCAACGTATCGCCGTCCCAGGTTATATTCAGCCTCAGCGTGCCGAATGGAGCCAAATAAGCGGCTACTTCTGGTATTGGTATCAATTTGAGATTGACGAACCCATTCCGGATGATGCACAGCCAGTGCTGATGCTCGGCGCGGTGGATGACGAAGATACCACCTACGTGAACAACGTTAAGATCGGTCACACCAGTAAAGATACCAATCCTGACGACTACTGGGCTGCGCCACGCGCTTATCCAATTCCAAAGGAGATCTTAAAGCTTGGAAAGAATATCATCACCATTCAGATCAACGACTTAAATGTTGGTGGCGGCATCTCCAAGGGACCCGTTCAGATTATCTTCGAAGATCCTGAAGTTCGCCTTCGCCGTCAGCTCGACGAAAAACCCTACCTGCATCTGGTGAATCGTTCTGACGATCCCTATTGGCACCACGGTTTTTAGTGAGTGGTGTCGTTGCGGTTGTTCGGCGCTCAGACAGATGTGTGTCTTGAGCAGTCACAGGGGAGCAAAGAGTGAGATTGGTATGTGATGATTAAGGTTTAAGTTGAATCATGACGCATTGGTAGGCTTCCAGCTCAAGAGTTACGTTGCGATCTGGCTGAGATGTCTTTGCATGGCCAAAGATGGTTTGTCCGAGCGATGCGTTCAAGGCAACGCTTGCCGAGACTGTCTGTGGGAGTGTGTTGACTGCGACGAGAATGCTTTCCGTTTCGTTTTGACGTAAGTAGACGACTGGGTAGGGCGCACTGGGGCAGTTGAGCTGCCGGATCGAGGCATCGGCACCGAGCGCGGCGTGTGCCTTGCGGAGTCGGAGTAGTTGCTTGAGATGATTTAGCAACGAGTCCTCGCGTTGTAAATGCTCCTCGACGTTGGGTCGGTCTGCGGGTGGATTGAGTGGCAGGTAAAAGTCGTCTTCAGCAGCGGTGGAAAATCCCGCACCTGATTGACCGTCCCACTGCATCGGGCTGCGTGCGCCGGTGCGAATGTAGGCACCCTCTTTGCTCGGAATGTTCCCCAAGTCACGGATTCCAATTTCGTCGCCATAGTATATCGTTGGTACGCTCGGCAGGGTCAGAATGAAGCTGAGGATCGCCTTCAATTCGGCTTCACTGCGTCCGATCGAGTAGCGGGGCAGGTCGTGATTGCCGGAAGGAATGGAGACGTAGCCGCGATCACCGATATAGCCTAGATGTTTTTGCAATTCACCAAAGAAGCCCTGTAACTCGCCCTGCGCGCTCGGGTTGAAGTAGCTGACGTCGTTTTTGGCCAGCATAGTGTATTCATTCTCGCCGCGGAATATTTTCATATAGGAGGCTTCGTTGAAATGAATCATGAAGTCTAAATGGAAGCCGGTTTCGACGGCGGCGCTGGGGTCGGACCATTCGGCAACGAGCAGCGCTTCGGGATAATCGCGATCCCACCAAGTGCGGACCTCCTGCCAGAACTCGATCATCTTGGCCTGCACCTTTTTCGGGTCGTTGCCCTTTATTAGCGAGGAGGCCATATCGACGCGGAAGCCGTCCACTCCTTTGTCCAACCAAAAGCGTAGCACGCGGTTCATTTCCGCGCGCAGTGCGAGGGCCGAAGGGTGGTCGGTGGGGAGTTGCCAAGGCTTCTTTGGATCCGGATCCGCATAGCCGTAATTGAGTGCGGGTTGGAAGTAGAAGAAGTTGGCCATGTAATTGCCGTCACGCTCACCGAGACCGTTGACGAAGGTCTGCGGTTCATTGAAGTCCCAGGGGAAGGTGGTGTCAGTCCACACATAGCGATCGGTCAACTCGTTGCGCGTGTGCTTGGCGGACTCTTTGAACCACGGGTGTTGATTCGATGTGTGCCCGGGGACGAAGTCCAAGAGCAGTTTCATGCCTCGCTCATGAATGGCAGCGACCAGTGACTCGAAGTCTTCCATCGAACCATAGCGCGGCGCGATCTTGCAATAATCAGTGACGTCGTAGCCCGCATCTTCAAAAGGGGACTCGAAGATGGGCGAAAGCCATACTACATTGCAGCCGATGGACTGAATGTAGTCTAAGCGAGATTCGATTCCGCGAAGGTCGCCAATGCCGTCCCCATTGCTATCTTGAAAGCTGGGCGGGAAGATTTGGTAAATGACTGATTGGGCAAGCCAAGACGGTTTGTGTGCATTCATAAGGGTAATAGAAATCTAGATACGACGTCGTATGGGCGTTCTGTGTCAATGCTGTTTCGGCATTATTGCAATGCGCAGATCTGTCTATTCGCCGAGTTGAATATTTTTTACCATCGGGACTGCGTCGATGACTTGCTCTGCCTCGAGCAAGCGGGACTTGAGCTTCGAGTAGGCGACCTCTTGCACATCTACATTTTCTGCAATTGCGATGGTGGCGGCCTCGACGGCCGACTGTGACATAATCATGAAGACTGGCTCCATACGAATGGAGCCAAAGGCAATGTGCGATGCCGAGATACAATAGGGGACGAGGAGGTTTCGGCATTCTCCGCGTTTTGGAATAATGCAGCGATACGAAATCGGGTAGGGGGGGCCGGAGTGTATTTGCACGTCGCCTTCGTTGCGAACCTTACCGTCGATTACGATGCGGCGGCAGTTGTGCGAGTCCATCACATAGGCGGCCAAGCCGATGGCGTCGTCCGCTGTCTCACGCCCCATGCAGTGATGCTCGGTCATGACAATATCACCGACCATGCGACGGGCTTCGCGGACGTAGAGTGCGGGCGGGAAATGTCCGGTATCTTCGAAGGCTTCGGCGTTCCAGCCGAAAGTGCTGAATCGATTTTGGAAGCTTGAGTCCACCGAAGGGTCCGTCATCCAGAACCACATGAGACCTTTCGTCCACGCGACATGCGCTTGATAGATTTGCTCCCGATCTTCGTAAGACGCATCCGGGTAATCATGATTCATGCCGATGAAATCAGAAGAGACCGCACCCCAATTATTCATGTCGTAAACGCTGTTGACCAGTTTATCGAATTTATCGAACTCCGGGATGTAGCCCGCTTGGCAATAGCGTCTCAATAGCTCGTAGTCTGCGGGGTCGTAGCCCTCCGGTTCAGTGAAAGGCACGCGCTTCGCGGGGTCATCGCTTAGGCAAAGTCTGTAATTGTAAGCCTGAACGCAGTGATCGCCGGCTCCTTGTTCGTATGGAGCGTCGTCAATTCCTGGCAGTAGCCCGCTTGAAGGTTCGCCCTGAATTAGGTAAGGATCGACTGGATAGTTAAACTGATGTTTGTCCAAAACCTGTTGACCATTGTAGGTCTCGCCATAGACGTCGTTGCCTTCGCGGCCCACGGTGTAGCTTACGCCAGCCTTTGCCATCAGGTCGCCCTCGTAGGTGGCGTCGATGAATTGCTTCGCAATAACGGTCATGCCGTTACGTGTCGTGATTTTGGTAATGCGTCCTTGATCCAACTCGACTGTGTCGAGGAAGCTACCAAAATAGCAGGTGACGCCGACTTCGTCGAGCCACTCTTGATAGACTCTTTCCGCTATTTGAGGCTCAAATAACCACGATTCCTCTTGGCTATATTTTTGTCCAAGCCGTTTATAAAACTGGCGAGAGAGACCGCCAATGGCGAATTTGTTGCCGATGTCGCTGTAGCCTAAACCACCTGTCGTAAGCCCGCCTAGGTGGTCGCTGGGCTCAAGGAGGGTGACAGTGAGTCCGTTTTTTCGAGCAGTCAAAGCAGCGATGATTCCGCCGGAATTGCCGCCATAGACGCAGAGGTCGCTTTCGAATGATTGCGGTGCCGACGGCTGAGGTGGTCGGTAATAGTGAGGTTTGGTGGACGTGGTATCAGTCATCCCACGAGTCTTATGAGCGCCTTTATTTTTTCAACGAAAGATGCTTGGCTATTTTAAGCATTAGTTTAAGAATTCTACGCATATGAGCTTGCCTAAATTCCCACAATTGACTTTTCGTGATTGGCGGTTCTTAGACGCGCAACTGATCTGGATCTACGAGGGGGTGCCTCAAAACGGAGGACATGAGTTTGTCGATGACTCGCATTATGCAGCGTGGAAAGTCATCTCTGGTCGAGTGCGGGTTGAGTTTGGTGATACAATCTATTGGGTTGAATGTGGGCAATGGGTTATCTTTCCGCCTTCCGCTTATGGGCGGAGTTTCAGTTCAGATGCTCAAATCCTTTCGCTTCATTTCGAGGCACGTTGGATCACCGGACAATTACTTTTTGGGCTAGAGTCACCACAGATCTTTGATGAGGACGATGCTTCCAGCTTACTACAACCATCGGCGGAGATGTTGAAAATCGTTGATCGGCATTTCCCTGATGCGTCTTATCGGCTTCCAGTGCAGACGACTGACTACGACATCTATACTGATTTGCATGGCAAATTTCAACGGTGGTTGGTTCGACTTTGGACGCTTCTATTGCAGCGAGAGACCCCTGTCTTTACTCCTGCGATACGTGATGAGCGTGCTTGGATGATGAAATACTGGATAGAAGCGCTCACTCTCAGTCACCGCTTTCAACTGAAGTCGATGGCGAGTCATTTTGGGCTCAGTAGTAGTCAGGTGAATCGGATTTTTACGGCAGAGTGGGGCCTTACGCCTAGGCGCTATTTTGATAATATTCGATTGAAGTCCGCGATTTCCCAATTGGAGACTTCCGGTGCCCGTGGTAAGGAGATCTCTTACAGTCTTGGCTTTCGACATCAGTCTGAGTTTTCGACTTGGATGAAGAAGCGCACGGGAAAATCCCCGATGGAGTATCGGCAACTATTGTAAGTCTCGCTGTTCCCCCC
>Ga0222653_1000411_pt1 | contig 25479 bp, 24 predicted proteins | sample AntAcemetagen419_FD_179856 | JGI IMG/M metagenome (GOLD analysis project Ga0222653, IMG submission 179856) | Saline water microbial communities from Ace Lake, Antarctica - #419 | ecosystem: Environmental > Aquatic > Non-marine Saline and Alkaline > Saline | place: Antarctica: Ace Lake...
CACCAACAACGTGGTACAAAAGAACATTTGCCAAAGCACCTGTTGGGTCTTCCAATAATGAAGCTAAAACTCCCTCAGGAAGTGCATCAAAAGCAGCATCCGTTGGAGCAAAGAGTGTCAAATCAGCGGCAGCATCGTTAGTTACCGCATCCAAACCTGATTCAATAAGAGCCGTTTCTAAGGTATTGTGCACGTCACTGTTTGCAACAATGTCAAATACTGTAGGAAGGACTGCTCCTCTGATGTTGTCGATGTAGAATGTATCGTCAGTGTTATTACTACCTAAGTTGAAGAAAACAACGCAACGAACCATTTCGTTTGCGAGGTTTGGCTCACCTGAGAAATCAAATACTAAAGTTTCCCAAGCATTTGTGGTGGTAGCTGGTAAAGTCAATTCTAATCCAGCACTAGCAGGATCATTATTAGCTACTTCAAATCTAAGAGTAACGGCAGTGACCTCAAGTGGAGTCCATATGTCCATTTCTACTAGAGAAGATCCTGAAAAATCTACAGGAACGTCTAGAGTAAGAACGGCTCCAGCAAATGTCTCACCTGTATTGGCTGCGTCTTGTGTTTGCTGCCATACATTGGCACTAGTGTTAATTCCAGAAGCATCTGGATTAGGAATTACTGCTGTATTTTGAGCTCCACCAAATCCTTCGATAGCATAATTCTCGGCTCCTAATTCGAAGTCTAGAGGTAATGCAATTGAAGGAGGTGGAAGAAGAACACCATCAATGGCATGTACTACTCCATTGGATGCATCCAAATCGGCAACAACTACTTGCTCACCGTTCACGAATACGTCAGTCTCTACGATAGTTACTGTGACAGGATTTCCTTGCAGCGTTGGAACTTCTTGTCCATCAGTTAGGTCACCCGCAAATGCTTCTAAGTTGGCCACATGGTACAATAGGATATCTCCTAGTGCAGCTGGATCAGCTAATAAACCTGCAATGATACCTGGATTTGCAGCTTCTAATTCGTCAAATGCTGCATCCGTTGGAGCAAAAAGAGTTGCAGGATCAAGAGTTGCTAAAGCGCCAGCTAAACCAGCTGCGTTGATAGCTACTTCCAATGTATTGTGCACAACACTGTTAACGACGATTCCGTAAACAGAAACGCCTTCACCGATTGTAACTGTTCCAGTCAAATCTGCTGGGTTTGGACCGAATTCATCACCACTTGCGAAAAAGTCAACACTCAAGTCGCCTGTAATTCCTGCGTCAACGGTAACGGTAACAGTAAAATCGTAAGTCAGTGCTGTCAGCACTCCATCAATAGTTGCTGACGTAAAAATGCCACCAAAACTGTTGTTGTCATCTCCCCAGCTAACAGTTTGTCCAACTATTCCGTTGTAGTCCGCATTTGGAGCTCCTGCACCAAATAAGATGCTGTTGTCAATAAATACAACATCATTAGACACTCCTTCAATTGTTACACCTGCAGGGAAAGTAAGTTCCAAGAAATCAGCGTATTCGTCATCTATATTAGTGAAGTCAAGGTTGAAAGGAATTTCGATTGTTTCTCCAGCTACATATCCACTCAATGCTGAGAGTGTTCCTGTAACTTCTGTTTGTTGAGCAAAGCTCGTCGTGAACATTAAACACGACAGCATTGCCATCATTGTAAATTTTAATTTCATAAAGTACTTTTTTAGTATTTGATTAAGATTTGTCGCAAAACTAACATGGCCTTTTCTGATTTGTTGAAGTCCTGGTCGCGGGTTTTTTAAGCTTGTTGGAGTCCTATAAAAAGAGGGAAAGTTCAAATCATCCTTTTTAAGCGAGGTAAAGAATAATTGCGCCTTGTCGAAATACCTTAATTAGATTGAATTTCAGATCTATAGGTGCTTTTATTTGGTCGAATAGTCAACTGAGATTCGTCAAAAATTTTTAACAATCTTGTTTTTTAAGGAAGAAAGCGTTCTTTTCAAAATGATTTGTTGAGAAATTTTAACGAATCGATATAGCCGTAGCTCTTTAAAGAAATTGCTTTGAGTCAGGTTAAATGAATTCCTAATAAATTTAAACTGGTATTAGAAAACCTCATAGCTAAGGACTATTTTTTTTCGTCGATTGCTTTTGAATGAAAGCCTTCCAAAGTTTTAAACTCACCATTGAACCCATCAACAAAGCGAACTTTATCATCTTGCAAGCCCAATAGCAGGGCGACAGAGTGAAGGAGTTGTTTCTTCAATATGGAAGTAATGGCTTCTAATTCTTCAGGGCCTTGCTTCACCTCTTCGTGTGTTCTTTTTTGGAGGCGCTCTTTGATTTTATTGGCTTCCAATTCGAGCATCGGGTTTGTGCGGCGGTGGTTTCCACCGAGATAGGGCTTCTTGTGCTCGAGTACTTCGCTGATTACCCAATCGTAATTGAGATCAGTAAACGAGAGTGATTTGAGGTGCATATTGGCAATCAACACTTCATCTCCTTCAGTTTTAATTCGAAGATCCTTTAGGTCAACTCCGTACTTGGCGATGATATCTACCTTGAGCGCCCCGATGAACTGGACAGTCTTGCCCATTTCCGTTTCAATTTCCTCATTCCAGGTTCGAGTGAAGTTGGTATCGATTTCAAATAAACCTACATCTAGTATTTGCCTGATGGCAGAAACATTTAGTTTTCTTGTCCGAAGTTCTTCGTTCTCTTCTTTGACTTTTTCGAGTTGATTTTCCTCTTGATCCAGTTTGGCTCTGAGATCGTCAATCTCTGCATCTTTGGTCTTAAGGAAGGCGTGGTAAAGTCCGTAGAAAACAATCATCGCTCCGACAAATATTGCCGAGTAAGCCAAGAAATCGTTAAAAATAATGGCCAGCAGTATCGCTACTCCTGCCATTATCAATAAGGCGTTTCTAAGATTTTTCATCATATCACAAATGTATCCAATTCGCTGCGAGTGAGCGCTAGCCTAGTCACGCAATAGTTTCGATATTCCGAAGACTTTTCCGTTTGAAGCAGTCTCAACTATGTATAGCCCCTTTTCCAATTGGCTGGTTTTAAGCTCAACCGTTCCCGTCGCTGTGAGAGTGGTGGCGCTTACTACTCGGCCTTGCGTGTCCAAAATTCGAAGGCTTAAGTTTTGTCCGATAAAAATTTCAGGAATTTCAATGAATACCTGATTGGTAGATGGGTTAGGGTAGAGCTTCAGCTGCTTGGGACGGTTTTGATCAAAAACATCCAGAAATTTTCCTTCGAAGGAATTGGCTTCAAGAATAATTCCTGAGTCTAATGCACCATCGACTACATCACAAATGGCGAATTTCAGATGATATGTTTCATTCTGTTCAACCTCAACGAAGGCTTCGAGGCTAACCGTGAATCCAGTGAAGCCTACATTACTAATAGAGTTATCATAGTTTTCGATGAAATACTGGCTGTCTTCCACCCAATTTGGATTTGCAGCTTCACAATTTTCCGCAGTTCCACCTCCAGTTGGAACACCACCGTTTACTGTATTTATGGCTATTGGCGTTTCACTATCAGGAATAGTGGCAATATTTATTGCGCCGTTTTCATAAGGCCCTGAGATTCCTGGGCCACTGATCAAAAGACCAAATGCATCGTTAAATACAGAACAAGTGTAAGCTGCATATTCAGCTGACGCAAATGTGAAGGTGAACGCTAAAGCTTCAGCCAGATTAAGTACGTCAAACTCAAGCACGGCACAGTCGTGTACATTGTTGCCTGAAATTAATGCCATGTCCGCATCTTCGTATTCTTCGCTTATTGAAGCTCCGTCAAAATTACCAGTGAAGATGTTCTCCATATTTGTCGTAGTCATGGCAAAACCCGAATCAATGGGCAAGCCATCGCTGAATCCATTTCCGAACAATCCAATCTGGACATTGGTCAAAGTATCATTGGCTGGCACGCCGTTAAAGGTCACATTGGAAACCTCAACAAAAGTTCCCGTATTGAAAATTTCATTGACTAGACTGTCAATTGAAATGGTATTGTCCGCATTAATTTGGGCGGAAAGCCCTGTTGTGGCTAGAATAAAAAGGAATAGAACCCCACTTTGGTAGAGGTGTTTCACGGTTAATTGGATTTTGATTGTCAACAAGATAAAAAGAAAAGTTTGCGGGATAGATCGGCCTCTCAGAATATTCGGTTTCCTTACCTTCGTCATCAATGAAACTCTCACTAGTAATAACCTTGATGAACGAGGAGGACAATATTGCTCCTCTTTTGGATAGCATCAATGCCGCTCTTCACTCTTACACGTATGAAGTTATTTTGGTAGATGACGGATCGACCGATTCTACCGTAGCTAAAATCAAAGAACTGGCCGATGAGCACGTGAAGCTGGTCGTTTTTCAGAAGAATTTTGGCCAGACCACCGCGATGCAGGCGGGTATTGATCATGCTCAAGGCGAATACATCGTAACCTTGGATGGCGATCTGCAAAACGACCCTTCTGACATTCCTATGATGCTGGAGAAGCTGGAGAGAGAGAACTGGGACGTTGTTGCGGGTAACCGCAAAAACCGCAAGGACGGTATGTTCCTTCGCAAAGTTCCGAGCAAGATTGCCAATTCGATGATCAGAAACTTAACGGATGTTCATATTCAGGATTACGGTTGCACCTTAAGAGTGTACCGCGCTCACATCGCCAAGGGCATGGAGCTTTATGGTGAGCTCCACCGTTTCATCCCCGTTTTGGCTAAGCTTCAAGGAGCGAGCATCACTCAAGTCGATGTGAAGCACCACCCTAGAATTCACGGCGAATCGAAGTACGGGCTTAGCCGTACCTTCAAGGTATTGAGCGATTTGATTCTGATGATATTCATGCAGAAATATTTCCGCCGCCCTATTCACCTTTTTGGCCCCGTTGGACTCATCACTTTAGGATTGGGTTTACTCATCAACTTCTACCTTTTGGTGCTCAAGATTTTCGGCGAGGATATCTGGGGAAGACCTCTCTTGTTACTGGGAGTGACGTTAGTTCTCGCTGGAATCCAGTTCTTGGTTTTCGGATTGATTGCCGAATTGATGTTGCGCATCTACTATCAATCGCAAAACAAAAAGACCTACACCGTAAAAGAAGTTTTCATTGGCAAAGCCCACAGCGAAGTCAGCACTTAAGTTTCTCGTCAAGATTGCCCTTTCGGCTCTTGCCATTTACCTGGTTTTCTCAAAGATCGAACTAGGAGAAGTTTGGAGCATGGTGCGCCAAAGCAATCCTTTCTATTTGATTGCTGCGTTTCTCTTTTTCAACCTCTCTAAATTTATCAGTGCTAAGCGGCTTTTGGCCCTTTTCCGAGCCATCGGAGTGAGCATTTTAGGGAACTACAATCTCCGTCTCTATTATGTTGGCATGTTTTACAATCTATTTCTGCCAGGTGGAATAGGAGGAGATGGCTACAAAATCTTTCATCTCAATAAGAAGAGTTCGGCTTCCAAACGAGAATTGCTTAGTGCAGTTCTTCTGGACAGGATAAGTGGAGCAGCGCTGCTGGCATTTTTGGCATTGGTCATCGCTTCTTTTCAAACGAGCATATTGGAACTTTTCCCTTCCTTTTGGATGTATCTTATTTATGTCGGTGCTATTTTAGCTGTTCCTGCTTTAGTCGCGCTTATTCGTTTGGCTTTTGCCAAATTTTGGAGCGCTACGGTTCAGGCCGTTCACCTCTCTTTTTGGGTACAGGTGGCACAGTTGGCCTGCGCTTGGTTTATCCTTTCGGCTTATGGTGTTGAAGACAATTTTGCTATTTATTTTGTCCTTTTCCTCGTATCCAGTATAGCGGCCATGTTGCCCATTAGCTTTGGAGGAGTGGGATTGCGGGAGTTGGTTTTTCTTTATGCTTCGCAAGAGTTGCCCATTGACGAAACGGCTGCCGTAGCTTTGGGACTAGTCTTTTTCCTTATAACTGCCCTGAGTTCTTTTATCGGCGTATTTTTGCGCTTGCCCGAAGGCGATTCCTTAAACAAGAAGGAGTCCACAGGGTTGTAGATTGGTCGATTTGAAATACTATCCCGAAAATACCCTAGAGCGATTTGAGTTTCCAAAAGTTTTGGCTCAACTCGAAAAGCGTTGCAATAGCGAACGTGCCAAGCGCTACGTAGAAGAGCTGCGCCCCTTTGATGAAGTAGATTCCATCATGCGTCTGCTCGAAGAAACAACCGAGGCGAAGTCCATTGCCGAAAACGGGCTGTACTTCCCCGAAATCGCTTTTCCCAATATCAGTCGAGAGCTAAGTATACTGGGCATTGACAATGCAGTCTTGGATGGACAGCAGGTCATTAAGTTGCGCAAGGTGGCCGAAGTTGCCGCTACCGTCATTCGGTTCCTCGGTGAGAAGAAAGAACTCTACCCGCGCCTTCGCGGAATTGTGGAAGGGCTCTATGCCAGCAAGGATTTGATTGCGTTGATTGATGAGGTGTTGGAACCAAATGGATTTGTGAAAACATCGGCGAGCAAGGAATTGGGTAGCGCCAGAAAGGCATTGGCAGAGGCCAAGCAGAAGGTCAACAAAGCTTTCGAGGCGGCGGTGAGGAAGTACAAGAAGCTCGGTTGGCTGCGCGACTACGAAGAGAGTATCTACAATGATCGCCGAGTATTGGCGGTGACAGCCGAAAACAAAAGAAAGATTGAAGGGACACTTCACGGTCATTCAGAAAGTGGCAATACTAGCTTCGTAGAACCTGGAAACTTGGTGAATCTCAACAATGATGTAGCGGAATACCGTCAGCGAGAGCAAAGGGAGGAGTACCGAATACTTCGCGAGCTTACCCATAAGCTGAAAACGTATAAGCCCATCTTGGAGTCTTATGAAAGCGCCTTGGGATTTCTGGAGTTTACCTTCGCTAAGGCGAGGTATGCCATGCATATTGACGCCATAAAGCCCATTCTTTCGCGCGAAAAGGATATCCAGCTATTGAATGCTTATCATCCCGTTTTGCTAGAGCAAAACAGGGGTGAAGGGAAGTCAACCATACCGATGAACCTCTCTCTCGATCATGAGAATCGGATTCTGGTCATAAGTGGGCCGAACGCTGGAGGTAAATCAGTTTCGCTAAAAACCTTTGGATTGCTCCAAATCATGTTTCAATGTGGGATGCTTATTCCCGCAGAGGGCCATAGCCGTATGGGCGTGTTCCGACATGTTTTTGTCGACATAGGCGACGATCAAAGCATTGCCTATGAGCTAAGTACCTACAGTTCTCGTTTGGTAAAGATGAAGCATTTCCTATTTCACGCGAGTAAGAATACACTATTCTTTATCGATGAATTTGGAACGGGGTCGGATCCTGAACTTGGCGGAGCGATAGCTGAAACGATTTTGGAAGAGCTGGGAAAATCCAAGTCTTATGGAGTAATCACGACCCATTATGCCAACCTCAAGATTTTGGCAGAAAACAGCCCTATGATGCTGAATGGTTGCATGCTTTTTGACGAGGAGACGCTTTTGCCCAAGTATAGATTAGATATCGGTCAAGCGGGTAGTTCTTACACATTCGAGGTCGCTCAAAAAATTGGGCTTGATCCCAAAGTTATTGAGTCAGCCAAGGCTAAGTTGGATGACCGTAAAGTCAATTTAGACAAACTGCTCATCACACTTCAAACCAAAAAGAACCAACTCAATAAGGAAACGCATATTCTCCAGACGGAGAAGTCGAATATTCGGAGGGAGGTAGAAGCATCCAAGCGAGAAGGAGCTATTTTTCGCGAGAAGCAGGAAGACCTCAACTTCAGTGAGAACAAGCGATTGATCCAGCAGGGAAAAAAGTACGAGTTGCTTTTGAACGAATGGAACGACCGAAATAAGCGGAAAGAAATCATAAGGAAACTTACCCTCACGAGCGAGAAAGATGCAGCACGAAAGAAGGAAAAAGACCTGACAGAACAGATGCGTGACAAGCAAGAACGCATCAGAAAGCAGAAAGACAATCGCAAGAAAAATAGGGAGGAGAATGTTGAGTTGGCTGCAAAGCCAATCCATATTGGAGACACCGTTCACATGCAGGGAACGAATGAGCCAGGAGTGGTAGAAGACATCAATAAAAACAAGGCTACCGTTGTCTTTGGGATGATTCGAACAATAGTTCCGATAAACAAGCTTAGATCGGCAGGTTAAGTGCGGGAATGTTTTAATTTTGTTTCCCAAACTAGAACCCAATGGAAGAAGCTATTATAAGTAAAGAAACCCTCAAAGGCATCGAGGAATTAAGAGCATTCGTAAATAAGAACGGAATCGTAAAGAGCGATGTCGTAGATAAACTACTGGCTATCAGGCCACACTTTATTGAGCACAACCTGCCTTTAGTGACGCGTGTTGTTAGAATGACCGCTGAATACATTGATCATTACGGCTATTTCAACCTCAATCTACTTGCTGAAGAAGCGGAAGTCGAAGAGGTTGAAGAAGGAGAAGAAGAAGCAGCCGTAGTCGAAGTTCAGGAAGAAATTGACATGGAGGGAGAAGACAGTTTTACTGAGGTAAAGGAGAACTTTCTCTATTTGCTAGACCTCTTTGCGCATCCTGACAATCAGGTCAACAAAGACGAACTTACCAGAGTGAAGCAATTGTATCTCGATCGTGATCTTTTCTAAATCAACCATTAGGGCAGCTTTTTTAGCTGCCTTTTTCTTTTCCTGTTCTGAAAGTCCGATCAATTTAGAGCCACTGTCCAGAGGCGAGGCTATTGTGGACAGCTCGGTCGCCTACCACGGAGGCAATCTCTACGAAAATGTCGATGTTTCCTTTGGCTTTCGCGGAAGAGATTACCAAGCCATTCGTCAAGCAGGAAGTTTCGAGTACATCAATACGTACCGAGATTCTGTGGGAACGCACCGACGTCGGTTGACCAACGATAGTTTCACCCAAAAGTTGAACAATGTGCTTATTGCCCTTTCGGAAAAGGACAGTATAGGCCGAGCCTCTTCGGTTAATTCCGTGATCTACTTTGCGCTCCTTCCGGGAATGCTGAAAACGGCGGCTGCCAACAAAGAGTTTTTAGGCAAAGAGGAAATCGACGGAAGTGAATACTTCAAGGTGCGTGTTACCTTTTCGAAAGAGGGCGGAGGAGAGGACTTCGACGATGTTTTCCTCTATTGGTTCTCCACCGAAAATTACGCGATGGATTATTTGGCATACAGCTACTTGGAAGATGAAGGCGGTAGCCGGTTCCGAAAAGCTTACAATCGCCGCTCGGTGAACGGAATGGTTTTTCAAGATTACCTCAATCTGCGAGGCCCTGCTCCTGATTCGCTGGAGTTTATTTCTGAGATGTTTAAGTCAGGTGGACTTGATACACTTTCGGTGATTGAGGTTGATCGGTTGGGGGTGAGTCCATTGAAATAAGAAGCAAATCCATTTTTGATTATTGAATTCAGAGAAAGACAAACCCCTCGATTGTCATCGAGGGGTTTTTTCATTTTTCTGCAACCTTCCAAGCAAGCTTGGGCCCGCTGTTTCAATCTGAAATATTGAGTTTTTTGTAGGAATAAATGCCTGTACTAGAAAGTTCGGTAGCAAGGCGCACGCAGTTTTAAAAATCAGGGAGTTGACAATTGTCAATGACTGTTTTTAAAACAAGTGGAACACAGATAGCGGTCTTTCTAGACAGACATTTAGGGATTACTCTCCCTGCGGTCGAGTGATCCCTTTCGTTCCGAATTCCGAGAATGACAAAACCCTCGATTGTCATCGAGGTATTTTTGCGTTCAAATACATAAGCTCAAGCGAGCTTGGGGCTGCTGTTTTAATCTGAAATATTGAGTTTTTTGTAGAAATAAATGTCTGTGCTAGAAAGTTCGATAGCAAAGCGCACGCAGTTTTAAAAATCAAGGAGTTGACAATTGTCAATGACTGTTTTTAAAACAAGTGGAACGCAGATAGCGGACTTTATAGACAGACATTTAGAGATTACTCTCCCTGCGGTCGAGTGATCCCTTTCGTTCCGAATTCCGAGAAGGACAAAACCCTCGATTGTCATCGAGGTATTTTTTCATTTTTCTGCAACCTTCCAAGCAAGCTTGGGGCCGCTGAAAAATGAAAAAACCCATCACATACGTGATGGGTTTTTTACTTCTCTTAGTGACCGCGCAGGGATTCGAACCCCGAACCTCCGCATCCGTAATGCGGTGCTCTATCCAGTTAAGCTACGCAGCCAAAAATCGGAGTGCAAATATAGTTATTTTTCTATTTTGAGAAAGAATTTAGAACATGTAAATTGCTTTAAGTACAATCTGGCTCTGGAGCCCACGTTCGTTCACATCTCCTAACTGGATTTGCTCGAAGCTGGCGTTGTAACCAATATTCAAAATAAATTTGCTGCCTAGTGTAATCTGACCACCACCACCAACAAATCCTCCAAACCCAGCACCAGTTAAAAGATTGGCTTGATCAACGAATTGATTCTGTTGGTTAAAGAAGATCGTGAGATCTCTTATAATGCCATCATCGAGTGAATAGAAATTCTCTTCAAATTTCGTGAACGTGAAATTTAAGCCAACATCTATGTAAGGTAGAATTGTAGTGGATTTTCCTTGTCTTTCAAATTGCTCTCTTAACAAGACGCGATGCAAACCGATATTCACCATCAATCGCTGCTCCTCGCCTCGAATTCCAAACCTTCTCAAGAGTTGGTTTTGGGTGGGGTCGGGACTTGGAGAAAAAGTTTGGATGGTAAATTCTCCAACCGTTATAGGATTGGTTCCACTTAATTCGACATATGCCCCAAAGTCAGCATCGAACATGTACCTGAGATGGACACCATACATAAAGGATCCGCTAAATTGCATCACTCCTGGCATATCATCTTGGGTGAATGCCCATTCCCCGTCTGCCAATCCTAAGGCGTCACTCGTCTGTCTACGAAACTCTGGATTTCCCTGAATAGATTGATTGAGCCACGAATTGGCAAAATCATTTATAGTACCATCTCGCTGATAGCCATATCCACCATAGATCACTGCGGAATTGTTGTTGGCGAAATAGTATCCTAAGTTTAAGGCTACATAAAGCCCTTTGATGCTATCAGGTGACACTGGACCCTCTCCGTCTGCGTAGTTAAACACTTGGCCCTTTCCCGAAAGGGTAATCAACAATACGCCAATAAATAATATGAGGTTCTTATTCATAGAGCTTTTCTTTAACATCGTCTAAAATTTCAGTCACCCAAAGATCGTACATATCACTGGAAGGATGAAGGTTGTCTGGCGCCACCAATGACAGATCATTTTCGGCTTTTCGCGAGATTGCTGTAATGTCAAAATAGCTGATGCCGTAGGCCGTTGTGACCTGTAGGTTTATAGCGTTGAAGGCATCAACTCCCGCAGACGCATTGGAATAACTTTGCCCGAAAGGGGTCACCCCATAGTCGGGGATGCTTAGAACAAAAACTCGATCGGTGTCATTTCCTGCAAAGCCAATAGCGGTGTTCAACAGTTCCTCGAATTCAACGGCGTAAACGCTGTCTGAACGATTTTGAAATTGATTATTGACTCCGATCAGTAATGAAACCAAGTTGTATTCAACTGAAAGATCAGCGATTTTAATGGCAGAAATTAGTTGATCCGTTCGCCATCCACCAAACGCCACGATATCGGGATCTGTTCCCTCCAGGGAGGCGTCTTGGTTTAGTCTTTCTACTAATTGAATGGGATAGCTTTTGCTGCTATCGGGCAATGCCGTTCCAATGGTGTAGCTATCGCCCAGCGCCAGATAGCTGAAGCGAATCGGTTCAGAATCACTTGTTGTTTCATTCTCCTTCCCGCACGAAACTAAAGTCAGTAAGAGCAAAAAAAGGAGGCCCATTTCTGTTCTTTTAAGTTTGCAAAACTCCAACATTGTATGGTCTTTCTGCTGGTGAATTGTTGGCCGCATCGATTCCCATCGCCAGGTGCTTTCTCGTTTCTGCTGGATCAATGATGGCATCGAGCCAAAGCCGAGAAGCAGCATATTGTGGTTTGGTCTGTTCGTCGTATCGGTTTTTGATTTTGTCAAAAAGCTCTTTTTCCTTCTCCTCAGTCATTTCTGTCCCTTTTGCTTTTTGAGACGCCACTTCTATGCTGAGTAAAACTTTGGCAGCTTGTTCGCCACCCATTACTGCCATGCGAGCTGTTGGCCATCCCACAATCAATCTTGGATCGTAGGCTTTGCCGCACATGGCATAATTTCCTGCGCCGTAGCTGTTTCCCATGATAATGGTAAACTTAGGAACGACAGAATTGCTCATGGCACTCACCAATTTAGCTCCGTCTTTAATTATTCCTCCATGCTCGCTACGACTGCCCACCATAAACCCGGTAACGTCTTGTAAGAAAACCAAGGGGATATTCTTCTGGTTGCAATTCATGATAAATCGCGCGGCTTTGTCGGCAGAGTCGCTGTAGATCACGCCGCCAAACTGCATTTCGCCTTTGGCACTTTTCACGATGCTTCGCTGATTGGCGACAATGCCTACTGCCCATCCGTCGATTCTCGCGTAAGCGCAAACGATGGTTTGACCGAATCCCTTTTTGTACTCGGTCATCTTGCTTTCGTCCACGATGCATTTGATCACTTCTCGAACGTCGTATTGTTTTCCTGCCTCAGCTGGGAATACACGGTAGACTTCGTTCAGCTTTACCGCTGGCATTTGAGGCTCGGCGCGGTTGAATCCCGCCTTTTGATTTACCTCACCAATCTTGTCTACCAAATCGCGAATAGTAGAAAGACATTCCTGGTCGTCTTCCACTTTGTAGTCGATCACGCCCGATATTTCGCTTTGGGTGGTTGCACCCCCCAATGTTTCATTGTCAATGTTTTCACCGATTGCGGCTTTCACCAAATAGGAGCCCGCTAAAAAGATCGTCCCTGTTTTGTTTACGATCAGAGATTCATCGCTCATAATGGGGAGATATGCCCCACCGGCAACGCAGCTGCCCATCACTGCTGCTATTTGCGGAATGCCTCGACTCGACATTACGGCGTTGTTGCGAAATATTCTTCCAAAGTGTTCCTTATCGGGAAATATCTCATCCTGCATTGGAAGGAACACACCAGCACTATCTACTAAGTAGATAATTGGAATGTGGTTCTCCATGGCAATTTCTTGAGCGCGAAGGTTTTTCTTTCCAGTTATGGGAAACCAAGCTCCTGCCTTCACGGTAGCGTCATTGGCTACAACAATGCATTGACGGCCTTTTACATAGCCCATCACAACGACTACACCTCCCGAGGGACAGCCGCCGTATTCTTCATACATGCCATGTCCTGCGTAAGCGCCTATTTCGATACGATCGGCATCTTCATCCAGCAGAAGATCAACTCTTTCCCTAGCGGTGAGCTTGCCTTTTTGGTGTTGCTTTTCAATTTTTGATTTCCCTCCTCCGAGGTAGATTTTCTCGAGTTCCCGTCTCACTTTCGACACCATCAATCGTATGGTGTCCTCGTTTTTATTCAGTTCCAGTTCTTTCGTATTCGCCATGAGCGTTGCGTGGTTTTTTCAGTGGTGTCCAAATATACGCTTTCAACCTTTTAAGACCGACAGTGCCGCAGGCCCTTCGTTGAAGAGCAAATCTAGAATCGATAGATTGGGTTGAAAGTCAAACCGATCACTAAACACTTGGAGGTATTTTTTAGAATGAAAATCTGCTGGAAACTGTTCTGGACTCTTGATTCTGGATCTCAAGTCATAATCAGAGTCAATCTCGATGTAGTCATCACTGATTAAGTAGTCAGGTTCGAATTTGAGCAGGTCAATCCAGAGTTTGAAGCTTTCGCGAAATAGATCTCCAAAATTGGCATGTTTTGTTTCAAAAAGACCGATGACTTTCGGGTAGTAATGATCAAAGAAAGGGGAGGAGCGATAAGAGGATTCCAAGGCGCGTTTGTGCAAGCGAATCCATGGCTCGTCATAATCTATAAGAATGTCCTTGGTGGGAATTTTTTCTCCTTTTTGACCCACAACATTGATGGTCATGGTTTGCATTCCATTAGCCGAGAGGATGTGATACCGATTTCGAATGGTCTGCTTTACGTAGTGTTCAGCGCCATCAAAATAGACCTTGTGGCCTTGCGCTAATGCGGCAAAAAGGCCAAGGGGTGGAACTAAGCTAAAAGGAGAGACGATGACCAGCTGATCATTCATGGCCTACCAGCGAAAACAATCTACTCCAGCGGATTCCGGTCTCAGGATCTTTGCTAAACCAGATAAACACAGCTTTACCTACTATGTGATCAAAAGGAACGAAGCCCCAGAACCTCGAATCGGCAGAATTGTGTCTATTGTCTCCCATCAGGAAGTAGTAATCCTGCTTGAATGTATAGCTCGTAGTCACTTCACCATTGATGTAAATGGAGCCATCTTTTACTGCCAGATCGTTGTGTTCGTATACGTCGATTGCTCTGCGGTAGAGCGGCAAGTTGTCCATGGATAGATCAATGGTTTCACCAGCCTTTGGAATCCAAAGTGGGCCGAAATTATCTTCAGTCCAACTGTAGTCAGGGTGGTTTGGGAATATGTGTAGGTCGGCTTGCGGCCGCTTCATTTCGATGGTCACCGAATCAATAGAAGACATTCCTTCTATGATTTCTTTCTCCCAATCGGTCAATGGCATTCTGTAAAATCTGTTGGAAGCATAAAACTGCCGCTCAGCGTCAGTGATATAAATGTCGTATTTCTCTTGAAGCACTTCCACGGAAAGTGGAGACTTGGCGTAAACTTCATACACAAACTGAACGCCTTTCGGTCTTCGAATCTGTTCGCCATCAATTTGGACACGTCGATTGACTACTGAGATTTCATCTCCTGGAAGACCAATGGTTCGTTTGATATAGTTTTCCTTTTTGTCCAGCGGACGAACTGTTATTCCTCCTGTCTCGGCCATTCTTCCCTCTTCCGTGACGAATTTTTCCTTCATCATGTTTTCTCGACCGAATTGGCGAGCGAGTTGGTAGTAGCTACTCTCTTGTGCATTGACTACCACGGTATCTCCTTCTGGGAAATTGAAAACTGTTGCGTCGTAACGCTCGACATCACCAAAACCTGGAAGTCTCAAGTAAGGAAGCTTTTGCCATTCCACGTATGACTTTGCGTTGACGAAAGGAATGGTATGATGCGTAAATGGAAAAGTAAGCGGAGTCATAGGGAGTCGTGGCCCGTAACTAAGCTTACTCACAAAGAGGTAGTCTCCAACCAGCAAGGATTTTTCCATCGATGGAGTCGGGATGGTGAATGCTTCAATAGTAAAAGTTCGAATAATTGTGGCAGCGATTACTGCGAAAACAATCGCTTCAGCCCATTCACGGCTCTTTCCTTTCTTTTCTTTTTTGAAATCGGGTAATCCAACATATTTAATGTCCTCTTTGAAGGCAATCATTCCGAGAGCAACGAAGGGCAAGAAAATAGCCATCAAATAGTCCTTCATCTTTCGCATGCCAAAGGCTCTAACCAACTCGACGTGCATTGCTCCGAGCAAGACGAAATTTACTCCAGGAACAATTAGGATCAAGAGCCACCACCAAGGTTTTTGAATGACTTTGAGCCATACAAAAAGGTTGTAAACTGGAATAAATCCTGCCCAACTAGGTTCATGTTCAGCTTTTTTTAAAATTTTCCAAAGGCAAACAAAATAGGAGAGGATGGTGAGGCAAAATATACCGTATGCTATGATCATAGTTGAATGAGGTTGTTCATGGTGTAAAACCCGGGCTTCTGCTTAACGAGAAACTCTGCGGCCATTATTGCTCCGAGGGCAAAACCATCTCGAGAGAAGGCTTCGTGTTTTATTTCAATGGAGTCGATATCTGATTTGAATCGAACAATATGAATTCCTTTTACATCGCCTTCGCGGCAAGACGTAATCGGAAGTGAATCATTTTTGGCATTATCGCCTTTAAGGTGAAAAGCAGCGTACTTTTTATTATTGTTGATGACTTCCTTGGCAAGGGTTTCGGCAGTTCCACTCGGAGCGTCTTTTTTTCCTGTGTGGTGCCACTCTTCAATCTCGGCAGTGTAATTGAAGTCATTCATTATACGCGATAGCTCGGATGTGAGGTGGTGAGTAATGAACACTCCAAGCGAAAAATTGGAAGCATAGAAGAAGTGACCATTGGCTTTGGAACACATCTTTTTAACGGTTTCCATTTCTTCATACCATCCTGTAGTGCCTGTCACCAAGGGAATAGATTGATTTAAGACTTCTTGGAAATTTGCTATCGCAGAATCTGGCTGAGTGAATTCAATAGCCACATCGCAAGCTGGGAGATTCCCGATTTCGGGCTTATTGTCAGCGTTTATTGTCGCCACAATTTCATGGCCTCTATCAGTGGCTAATTCAGCAATTCTTTTACCCATCCGTCCGTAGCCGATTAGTGCGATTTTCATAGAGACGATTCCAAGCGGGCGAAGTTACAATTTAAGCGACAACGTCAATCCCGTTACCGGTTGAAGTGACGGCGTGACGAAAGGTTGAATATTTAAGGTCAAATCTTCACCAACATCGAAGTAAAAAAGATGGGCATCGACATTGGCATCGATAATGTTCAGAACGTAAATAGCTGCAATTGCTATGTAGGATAAATCGCGCCATGTTTTGTATTGACTGATTAATTCTTCGAGTTGGGTAGAAGTAAAATCAGTAACGTTATCAGTTCCAGGATCGCCATCTGTCTCAGCCTTAAAGGCATCTTTGTAGAGGTTGATTTGCTTGATATTATCATTGAGGTACCAGCCGGCCACGGCGAAGCCACCGTAAAGAATGGGGACCTTCCAATACTTTTTATTGTAAACCTGACCTAAGCCTGGCAGCATTGCAGACATGATCGTTGCCCTCTTCGGGCTATGGAATTGGTCCAGCGGTTCTGTGTCTATGGCTTGAACTTCTCCTTGAACCGTTCCCCTTTCGACATCAAGTGCCACATTAGAACTGTCCGATTGAGCGAATGAGGTATTCGCACAAAACATGATGAGTAAGGAAAGGAAAACTTGTTTTGTGACTTTAGTCTTCAAGTGCATCGATAATGCGTTGGAGTTGATCATCAGAGGCGAAGGTAATCTCAATTTTTCCTTTTCCCTTTTGATCGCGCTTGATGTCAACTTTTGTGCCAAATCGATCCATTAAATCAGACTTGACTTTTTGGTGTTCAAATGAAAGCGCAGCTGCTTTTGGTCTAGTTTTTTTTGATTTTGATTCTTTTCCAAAATCTTCAATTTGACGAACCGACATTCCATCGGCGAGTATTCTGTCAAAAGCGAGGAGCATTTCATCTTCATTCTCAAAAGCCAACAGAGCTCGTGCGTGACCCATGGTGATTTTGGTTTCACGCAGTGCCATTTGCACCTGAGGCGGAAGTTTCAGTAAACGCAGGTAATTACTTACCGTGGCTCTGTTCTTCCCCACTCGCTGGCTCATTGCCTCTTGAGTGAGGCTGCACTCTTCGATGAGCCGCTGGTAAGAGATCGCGATCTCAATGGGATCCAAATTTTTGCGCTGAATGTTTTCAACCAGAGCCATTTCGAGCATCGCTTGATCATTCGCAACCCGAATGTATGCGGGAATTTCAGTGAGGCCAGCTATTTGCGAGGCCCGAAATCTTCGCTCACCACTAATCAACTGAAAGCGATCACGGCCGAGTTTCCTCACCGTTACAGGCTGTATGATACCGAGTTCTTTGATAGATTGAACCAATTCTAAAAGTGGCCCCTCTTCAAATAAGGTGCGAGGCTGGAAAGGATTGGCTTCAATAGATTCTATTGGAAGCATAGCCACCGAACCAAGAACTCGCTCTGTGCTTTGCGTGCTCACACCTGAAGTGATGTCGGTTTCGACATTTTCCAATAAAGCACTCAGCCCTCTCCCTAAACCTCTCTTCTTACTCATTTTCGAGTTCAATCATTTTGTCCTCGGACTTGATTCGCGTGAGATCATTTTTTTGTAGAATTTCTCTCGCAAGGTTGAGGTAGTTAATCGATCCTTTGCAAGAAGCATCGTGCATGATGATGGTCTCCCCGTGACTTGGCGCTTCTCCCAATCGTGTATTTCTGTGGATAACGGTATTGAAAACCAGTTCTTGAAAGTGCATTTTCACTTCTTCCACTACTTGATTGGCCAATCTCAATCGGCTATCAAACATCGTGAGTAATATACCTTCGATGGCCAGATCGGTATTTAAGCGAGACTGCACGATTTTAACCGTATTCAATAGCTTACCCAAACCTTCGAGAGCAAAGTACTCGCACTGAACTGGGATGATAACTGAGTCTGATGCAGAAAGGGCATTAACCGTAATCAAACCTAGTGATGGCGAGCAATCAATAATGATAAAGTCATATTCTTCCTTGAGATCTTTCAAGGCATGCTTCATCATTTTTTCTCTATTGGGAAGGCTGATCAATTCAATTTCAGCTCCTACCAGATCGATGTGGGCTGGAATCAAATCCAAATTTGGATTATCCGTGTGGATGATGATATCCTTGGGGTCTACCTCATTGATCAAGCATTCGTAGATGCTCGTTTTGATGGTCTTCGGATCTATCCCTACGCCGCTAGTCGCATTGGCTTGAGGATCGGCGTCAACCAAAAGTGTCTTGTGTTCTAACACACCTAAACAGGCGGCTAGATTGATGGCTGAAGTGGTCTTGCCTACTCCACCTTTCTGATTGGCAATTGAAATTATCTTTCCCATATCTAAAGTTCGATCGTTTCTCCTATTTCCATTAATCTCAAGTCTAAACTGGCTTGAGCAAATTTATTTTTGGCTTCCTCCAAATCAATCGTGATTGGAGGAAAAGTATTGTAATGCATTCCAATGATATTTTTCACATTCACAAACTGGCTTGCAATGATGGCATCATCAACACCCATCGTAAAGTTATCGCCTATTGGCATAAAAGCCCAATTGACATCAAACTCTCGAGCGATGAGTTTCATATCGTAGGTTAGAGCCGTATCGCCAGCGTAATAAATACAAAGGTCTCCGAAGTCAATAACAAATCCGCCAGCGTTACCCATGTAGGTCCCATCATCCAGCGACGAACTATGAACCGCGTTGACATATTTTACTTTGCCGAAAGGCTGCTGAACTGCTCCACCGTGATTCATCGGGTGAACGTTTTCAACTCCTTGTTTTCCTAACCATTGATAAATCTCAAAATTTGAGATTACTTTAGCCCCCGTTCTTTTGGCAATAGCCACGGCATCTGCAATGTGATCGAAATGCCCGTGGGTAATCAAAATAAAATCGGCTTCAATCTTTTCGATGTCGATTTGCGCAGCCAAAGGATTGGGGCTGATAAACGGATCGAATAAAATTCGATAGTCATTGTGATTGATCCCGAAACAAGAATGGCCGTAATGCGTTAACGTCATGAATTCTTCCTATCGAAGTTTAAGAAGTTTAAAAGTACTTCATTTCACCCCTTCAATTTGAGAATTCTAAACCTTATTTTGCACAGTTTTTTGTTAATTCAACCCCACTCATGATCACCATTTTTTGCGCCACTAATCGAGCAGATAGCAATACAGAACTTATTGCGAAGAACTATCAAAAACTCGTTGAAGATCAAGGATCCAAGGCCACCGTGTATTCTTTTGAAGACCTGCCTAAAGACTTTGCTCTAGCAGAGAATTACGGCGCGTCTCCCGAAAGTTTTTCACAAGTTTTGAAGGAGTTGATCGAACCAGTCGATCGATTTGTATTTGTTATTCCAGAATACAACGGAAGCTACCCAGGAATTACCAAGGTTTTTCTGGATACCATCAAGCCAAGCACTTGGAAAGGGAAAAAAGCGGCCTTGGTAGGCGTAGCTGCGGGTAGAGCAGGAAACTTGAGAGGAATGGATCATTTGACGGCAGTACTTAACTACCTGAAAATGGAAGTCTATAGCCAAAAAATACCGCTCTCGTCGGTGAATCAACACCTAAACGAAAGCGGTATAATATCTTCAAACGAATACAATGAAATGCTTTCTGAACAGATCAAGGAATTCTTGAAATTTTAGTGAGAGTCTGTTTTTGAAGTCCTGTTATGCCTACGGCTTGATTTTTAAGTTGTCTTAATTCCCTTTAAAAACAATTCAATAGCCAGGACTCAATATATTGAATTGAGAACAGTCAACTTCTTTATTTTCAAAATAGGTGCATGTTGCTATCACAACCTGTTAATTCAGAACAGAAAACTTTTCATGGACAGACGCTTTCTAGCGGCCATCGAGATCATCAAAGGTGATGTCGGTAAACGCCTCGGTGGTGATTTCTTCTTTTTCTGTAACGCTCGGCTCAAATTCTGAATGATTCTCGTCAGCAGGGTCGATGAATTCGTTGTTTCCTGAGCGGATATCTTTAATTTTGTCAATGGCTTCAGTCAAGCCCTCTCCAAATTTTTCAAAGTCCTCTTTGTAGAGAAAAAGCTTGTGCTTTTCGTAAGAAGGCTCTCCGTTTTTAAATTGTTTTTTGCTCTCGGTAATAGTGAGGTACAAATCATTTCCTCGTGTGGACTTGACATCAAAAAAGTAAGTCCTTTTTCCAGCTCTAACAGCTTTTGAGAAAATGTCGTCCCGAATAGAATCTTCGTGATCTGTTGACATAGTGAATAGAAATTAGGTTAGTAGTGTAGTTTGGCAAATATACACTTTAAGCCTCAACCTAAGAATCTACGGTCTTTTTCTCCTCGAGAAGTTGCTTTTGGTAAAGGTCGCGGTATTCTCCGTCAAGAGCCAATAAGTCTTCATGACTTCCTTTCTCGATTACTTTCCCGTGATCGAGTACGATGATCTGATCTGCCATTTTCACTGTAGAAACGCGGTGACTTATTAGGAGGGTTGTTTTGCCCTCCATGATTTTTCGGAGGTTGCCCAAGATGATTTCTTCTGTTTCAGTATCAACAGCAGAAAGGCAATCGTCAAAAATTAGAATGTCAGGTTCTCTGGCGATGGCTCTGGCAATGCTCACGCGCTGCTTTTGTCCGCCAGATAAATTGATTCCGCGCTCGCCGAGAATCGTCTCAAACTTCTTTTGGAAGTCATCGATGTTGTGCTTCACGTGTGCATTTTCCGCAGCTTGCTCTACAATTTCGGGACTTACATCTTCTGGGTTTAACCCAAAACCAATATTGTTTGCAATGGTGTCGCTGAATAGGAAAACATCTTGGGGTACGTATCCTATCGAATTTCTTAAACTCTCCAGATTCAGAGATTCAATTGGCTTGCTGTCAACGAGCAATTGGCCTTGAGTCACATCAAAGTTTCTGCAAATCAAGTTGGCAATGGTACTTTTTCCAGATCCAGTTCTACCGATTATAGCCAATGTAGACCCTTTTGGAACGGTAAAGCTTACATCTTGTAAAGCTTCAATTCCGCTATCTGGATAGACGAAAGAGACGTGATTAAATTCAATTTTTCCAGAGATGTTGTCTTGTTCTTTTTTCTGATTGGCGATTTCAGGTTCGGTATGAAGGAATTCGTTAATGCGTTCCTGTGAAGCTGCGGCTCTTTGCACAAGAGATGTGACCCACCCAACGCTGGCAAATGGCCAAGTGAGCATATTGACATAGATCACAAATTCGGCGATATTTCCGATGCTGATCTCTCCTTGAATGGCTTTTATCCCTCCCACATAAATCGTGATGATCGTGCTGAGTCCTATTAGCAATATGATTGCCGGCATAAAGAGGGCGTCCACTTTTACTTGCGAAAGAGAAAGCACCTTGTACGTGTTGCATTCTCTAGTGAAGTCCTTCTGAATAAAGTTTTGACGGTTGTATGCTTTTAAGACTCTAATTCCCGAGAATGCTTCCTGTGTCAAAGTTGACAACCGCGATTGTTGTCTTTGGACTTTCTCGCTTCTTTGATTGATGAGTTTACTCACGTAATAAATGGAGATGGACAGCAAGGGCAGAGGAAGAAGCACGTACAAGGTGAGTTCAACATTTACCCGAAGCATTGCTCCAATAGCCAAAACGGCGAGTACGACAAGATTGATGCTGTACATGATCGCTGGGCCCAAATACATTCTAACCTGACTTACGTCTTCACTGATCCGGTTCATCAAATCTCCAGTATTGTTGCGGCGATAGAAAGCCAAGCTCAGTTTCTGGTAGTGATCGAAGACTTCGTTTTTAAGGTCAAACTCAATAAGCCTAGACATCACGATAATGGTTTGCCTGGTGAAGAACAGGAATACTCCTTTCAGCAGAGAGATACCCAAATAAATAGCTGCCAAGATGAGAGATAGCCTGGTGATTAACTCTGCCAAAGAGCTCTTCTCGTTAATGTTACTAAATACGCTGGAATCAAGTCCGAATATGTCATTGATCAATGCGACAGATTCGGGAAGTTGAATCGAGTAATCCGAAACGGAGTCTCCTCTATAGGCTGCCATAGTTTCGGTCACTAAGTCGAATGCCTCCCTAATCAAAACAGGAGCATAGATTCCAAATAAATTGGAAAGTACTATAAACAGCGTCCCCAAAACTAGGTACCATTTATATTGCCATAAGTACTGGTTAAGATGAGCGAGTGCTCTCATTGATTATCATTGATTTTCCTCGACAGAGGTTGAACGAAAAAGCTTACTTTTGGAATCTTAGTGGTTCGCAAAGCTAAGGCTTATCGAACCGATAAGAACACTGAAGCACAGGCAAAGTTCATTCCTTCAATTTTGAAAGAAACAAAGCTCGTTTTCGTAATTCTCTTTGATTCTAAGACTAAACTGCGTCTTAAGAGAGAACTTTGTATAGTTTTGCCGCCTCAATTTATCCACTCGATTTTCAAATTAGTTTAAGGTAAAACGGAAATGCTCAACCGACGACACATCCGAATTAAAATTTTGCACATGCTTTACGCTATGGGTCAGTCTAGCGGAAAGACAGTAGCAGCAGCAGAGAAGGAGCTTTTTCTTAGCATTGAGAAGATGTACGAGATGTACCTCTACTTAATGACGACAATGACCTACGTCCGAGATGTAGCCGATAAGAAAATAGAGGACAATAAAATCAAGCGGCTACCCACGGAAGAAGACCTAAATCCAAACATGCGCTTTGTTGAGAATCGTTTTCTCAAGCAGTTGGATATCAATAAGAGCATAGCTTCAGCCTCCGAAAAGAAGAAAGTATCTTGGACAGGAGAGGGAGAATTGATTCGAAAGTTTTACCGCATACTTTTAGAAAGTGAGGAGTACCAGAATTACATGTCAGCTGAAGAGGATAGTTACGCTGCAGATAAAGAAGTGGTCATTCGGTTTTTCAAGCGTCACTTGATTAATCTTGAGTCATTCCAGTCTTTTTTCAATGAAAAGAGCATTTTTTGGTCGGATGATTTAGACATCGTTGCCTCCATGGCACTAAAGACATTCAAGAGTTTCGAAGAAGATTCAGATGAGTTCGCACCTATCCTTTCTCTTTGGAAAGACCCTGAAGATGAAATCGAGTTTGCTAAAACACTTTTCAGAAAGACCCTTTCTCAGGCCACTGAGCACAATACACTGATAAAAGACCACACTGAAAACTGGGAGATTGATAGAATCGCTATGATGGATATGATCCTCATGCGTATGGCGTTGAGTGAAGCTCGAGAGTGCAAGCAGATACCATTGAAGGTCACGTTGAACGAGTATATCGAGATTTCAAAATACTATAGTACTCCAAAGAGTAGTAATTTCATCAACGGTGTTTTGGATAAGCTATTCACTCAGTTAAAGGAAGATGGAATCATCGCCAAGGCAGGAAGAGGATTGATCCAATGAGAGCAAAGTACCCAATAGCTTTTATTGTTTTGGCGCTCTTCGTGAAATGCGAAGACAGCGAGAGCCGTGCTGTAGGAACCGAGGTAATAGACATTCCTACGAATGAATACGGCGCTTTTGATGAAGAAAAGATTCCTGTAATCACCTTCGAGGAATTAGCGCTCGAGACAGGAAAAATCACGCAAGGAAAAATCATTACCCACACTTTCGGATTTACCAACACTGGAAAAGCGCCATTGCTTATAGTCACTGTAGATGGTTCTTGTGGCTGCACCATTCCTCGTAGTTATCCCAAAGGAAAGATAATGCCAGGCGAAGGTGGAGAAATCGAAGTGGAATTTAACAGCGACGGAATGTCAGGAATACAAACCGTAAGTATTATCGTTTCGGCGAATACCATACCCGCTGCAACCCAACTGCTCATTATAACAGAGATTGTCGTTCCCGACAATATGAAGTAAAATCAAAAAACAACATGGAACAAAGCGAATTAATCAATATTCTTTTCTGGGTCGGCATTATTGCTGTCTTCTATTTCTTCATGATACGTCCACAGGCCAAGAGAGCCAAGGATGCTAAGAAATTTCGTGAAGCGCTTGGGAAAGGCACAAAAGTGGTAACCATCGGTGGAATCCACGGTAAGGTTCTAGAGGTTCAAGAAAAGACTGTTTTGATCGATACGATGACAGGTATGAAGTTGAAGGTGGAAAAATCTGCTATCTCTCCTGATGGCGTCAGTGAAGAAGCTATTGCCAAAAAATAAACCACTTCGGGTAGGTATAACAGGGGGAATAGGCTCTGGTAAATCCGTAGTGGCCAAAGTTTTTTCCGTTCTTGGAGTACCCGTTTTCAATGCTGATTTGGTAGCGAAGCAAATCCTTGCTTCTAATCCTGATGTAGTCGCTTCTGTCAAAGAACATTTTGGCGAAGAAGCATACAAAGAAGGCCTAGCCAATCGCGAATACCTTGCTCAAGTCGTTTTTTCAGACTCGGCTCAAAGGGGAATTCTTAATTCGATCATTCACCCAGCGGTGTTAAAGGCTTTTGATGAATTTTGTCAAGAGCACTCTTCGGTGCCCTACGTATTGAAAGAAGCTGCCATTATGGTAGAGACTGGTGCGCATGAGCATATGGATGTTTTAATCTTGGTCACCGCTCCTGAAGAATTAAGGATAGAGAGAGTCTTGAATCGAGACAGTACTGATCGAGAATCGATCGAAAAAAGAATTTCGGCTCAGCATACCGATGAAGAGAAGAGGCCTTACGCCCATTTTGAAATTGCAAACGATGACAAAAATCCTGTTATTCCCAAGGTTTTAAAGATTCATAACTCAATACTTCGTTCAGCATGAACGGTAAAGAGTATTTTCACATTTATAAATTTCAACTCATGAATAAAGTATTTACCCTCCTCGCCGTTTTAATTGGTTTTTCAGCTACCGCTCAGGTGATAGAATCATCTCTTGTTAGTGTCGATTTTGAGCTCGTAAATTATGGTGAGCCCCAGACGATATCTATTGAATTGACGAATCTGACGAATGAAGAAGTCCAAATTGAAGATGTAGTATTTTTCGATATTTATGAAAGTTCGCCGTTTCAAATTAACGACTTACCAAGTTCCATTCCTGCAAACGGGACGGTTATGCTTGAAGTGGTATTTGACCCTTTGCACAACATTGATCACAATACGGAAATGATCATCAAAACCTCTGGAGATAGAGGTGCATTAGCGATTGACCTGCAAGGGTCTTGCGATTACCCTGGAGTTTATTACGACGAGACTTTTGGTGAATTAGATCAGGA
>Ga0222653_1000426_pt1 | contig 25054 bp, 29 predicted proteins | sample AntAcemetagen419_FD_179856 | JGI IMG/M metagenome (GOLD analysis project Ga0222653, IMG submission 179856) | Saline water microbial communities from Ace Lake, Antarctica - #419 | ecosystem: Environmental > Aquatic > Non-marine Saline and Alkaline > Saline | place: Antarctica: Ace Lake...
CAATGGAACTCGCCGCCGCAACCGCCCAGACATTCCTCGGAGTCCGCATTGGTTGTGCGATGTGCCACGACCATCCTTTCGATGACTGGCGTCAGAAGGATTTCTACGAACTCGCTGCCTTTTTCGGAAAAACCAAACTCGTAACCAACCGCAACCGCGGAATGGTCTACGCCACCGAAGGCGACAAAATGACGGTCATGTGGCCGCCCGAAGACAAGGCCGAACCGGAAGACCGCTCGGCACTACGGCCTGAATTCCCTTTCGAAATCAGAAAATACGAGCTCACCCCGGTTCACCTGACCCGTTTCGAAAAGAGCCGCGAACAGCTAGAGAAAAAGGATACCGAAGGGAACGAATCGGAATCACTCGATGCTCTTCTCGACGCGGTCGATCCCGGAACCGGTCGCGACAGCAATCCCGTGTTAGCCGAAGCAGAAAAAGAAAGCCGTCTCCTCAACGTGCATGGCGACATCTATCGCTCGAGTGTGCTTCGCTCCACACTTGCCGATCTGATAGCCAACCCTCGCAATGACTTCTTCGCCCAAGCCTTCGTCAACCGCATCTGGGCGGAACTCCTCGGCCACGGCTTCGTCGAGCCTTTGGACAACTTCTCCCCATACGTCGATCTGAACCACGCCTCGACCCTCGACTTCCTCTCCCACGAATTCATCGCCTCCGGATTCGATATCAAGCACCTCATCCGTATCATCACGTTATCGGATGCCTATCGCCGCTCGCAGCTGAATTCGGATGTGCCGCTGACAGTCCGGGAGAACAGCGAGAAGAATTTCACAGCCGCCCCCGCCCGCCGCATGCTCGGTGAGGTTCTCTACGACAGCATCGTCGAAGCAGGTCATTTGAAAAACCACAAGTGGCCCGCCGGAGCCAACAACAAAGAAGTCGAGCGCCAGATCCGCGTTCCAACCGGCGAGTTCATGATGTTGGAGAACGCCGCTGACCCCGCCTCGGAATCGATGATGCCGGCACCCAAAACGCGGAACGACGGCTACGATCTGGAGTCCTCCCTGAAACTCGATTTCAATTCCATCCTCTCTACCGATGAGCTTACGGAACTCGAGTCGATGCGCAAGGAGTCCGACGAGCAAATCAAGGCCCGCGAAATGGCCGCTATGCAAAGAGAGTCCGAGCGAAAGGTTATGAAATACAAAACCGAGACCTTCACCGAGGTCGTGGATGACAATCCGCGTTTCGACAGCGCGATGCGCATGGCCACCCCCGCCCCACCATCTCATTTCCTCCGCGTCTTCGGCCAACCCGCCCGCACCGGCCTTGGCGAATTCCGCGACTCCTCCTCCTCCCTGCGCCAACAACTGATGATGCTCAACGGTCGCCTCACAAACGAAGCCGCACGCGTCGGCCCCCTCGAGCCTCTTCACGCCGTCTTGGAAAAAGACACCGCCCGCGCAATCGATTTCGCCTATCGTGAAATCCTAACCCGCCTCCCCACCAAAGAAGAAAAAGCCGATGCCCTCTCACTCCTCTCCGAAGACCCCCAAGAAGGCATGGCCGACCTCCGCTGGGCGCTCCTGAACAGCAACGAATTCCGCTTCATACCCTGAATCCTGCCACCTGAACCCCGACCCCTAATCCGATGTCCTGCCAAGACTACAACTTCACCCGCCGCCGAATGCTCAAAATGTTCAGCGCGTCCATGCTCGGCATGCCGATCAGCCGCCTGATGGCCGAAGCAGTTCCCGGCCAAGGCAAAGCGGAACACGTCATCCTGTTCTGGAACAGCGGTGGAATGAGTCACCTCGATACCTGGGATCCGAAACCCGGTCGCAAGGTCCAGGGAGAGTTCGCACCGATCAAAACCTCGGTCGACGGAATAGAGATTTCGGAAATCTTCCCACAGCTCGCCAAACAGATGCACCATTCGGCCTTGATCCGCTCCATCGCCGGAACCAACGGCGACCACGGCCGCGCACAATACGAACTCCAAACAGGCTTCAACCAATCGCCGAATATCCTTCACCCCGGAATCGGTTCGATTGTAGTCAACGAACGCGAGCCTCTCGGTGACCTGCCAGCCTTCATCAGCATCAGCGGCCAACCCGCTCGCGCCGGCTATCTCGGCCAGCAGTGCGAAGCATATTTTGTCGGCCGCCCCGGAGAAAAGGACCCCTACCTCGCCTTCCCCGAAGGAATCAGCCACGCCCGCGGCATGCAGCGCTTGCAGGTCCTGGAAAAAATGAACCGCAAGATGTCGGGAACGCTGGGAGCCAGCGAACTCAAAGCCTCCGAAACAGCCCTCAAAGACGCCGTCGCGCTCATGGAAAGCCCGGCACTAAAAGCCTTCGAAATCGACGAAGAGAAACCCCAGACAATCGAACGTTACGGCGACACCGAATTCGGTCGCGGTGCACTGCTCGCCCGCCGCCTCGTCGAAAAAGGAGTGCGCTTCGTGCAAATCAATCGCGGCGGTTTCGACAACCACGGAAACATTTTCGAGGCCATGCGCGGACACGGCGCGGTCATGGACCCCGCCATCGCCTCCCTCATTTCCGATCTCAAAGCAAACGGCATGCTCAGCAAAACCCTGGTTGTGGTGCTAAGCGAATTCGGTCGCACCCCGCGCATCAACGACGGAGCCGGCCGCGATCACTGGGCCCGCTGCTTCAGTGCCATGATGGCCGGCGGCGGACTCCGCGGCGGATCCATCGTAGGCTCTTCGGACGACGACGGCATGGACCCCGTCGAGCGCCCAGTCAAAGTCCACGACCTCCACGCCACCCTCTGCCACGCCCTCGGGATCGATCTCAACAAAGAAGTCACCACCCCCCAGGGCCGCCCCATGCGCCTCATCCAAAAAGAAGCCACTCCCATCCACGAACTCTTCGCATGAAGAATTTTTTGACCGCGAATGCACCCAGAGGGCATAGCAAACGCCAATGGACGCGAATTTTTTCCAGAAAAAAAAGAAATCCAAATCCCCTCTTCTCTTCATCTGTGTCCATCCGTGTCCATCCGTGGTTAAAAATCTTTATATTTGCAGCGCTCTTCACCACAACCCAAGCCCAACAAGCAAAACCCGAACGCGGTTCCATCATCGAAGACCGCGCAGCCCGCAAACTCCTCCAAGCCGGTGACGCCCGTCTCGAAGTCGGCGAAAACGAGAAAGCCCTCGAAATCTGGGAGTCCGTCGTCGAGCGATACCCTCGCAGCAAAATCCGCTTCGACGCCCACCTCCGCCTGGCCGACTACCTCCTCGAAGAGTCACGCGATTTCGATAAGGCCCGCCTCCATTACGAAGCGGCAGCGGACGAGAGCAACGAGGACGACTCCCAACGCGCCCACGCCGTCCTCAACGTAGGCACCTGTTTCTACGAGGCCGGAAACTATGGCAAATGCTTCACCATCATGCGCGATGTCATCGAGCGTTTCCCCAACGCCCCCGAAGTCAACGAAGCCTATCACTACATCGGCCTCGGCCATTTCAAACTCGGCCACTACAGCCGCGCCATCGAGGCCCTGGAAAAAGTCGGCACCGCCCTCTCATCGGAGGATTCTAAAAACGACAAAGTCGAGGCTGGAAAACGACTCTACATCCGCATCGAAGACAAGGACTTTGCCGTCCTCCCACCGGATGAAAAAGTGAGTGTCCGTTGTGAAACTCTGAACGGTGACCAGGAAACCGTGCTCTGCGATCCCATCGGACGCCACCCCACCCTTGCCCTTGGCAGCATCCAAACCGAATCCGGCTCACCCATTCCCGACAACGGCATCCTCGAAGTCAAAGGCGGCGATACGATCAATGCCACCTACACCGACGCACATACCGCTTCCAAAGGATTTGATGAAAAACGCATCCGCGAGGTAAAAGTCGTCGGCAACGGAGTCGTCCGCATCACCGATGGGTCCTACGGCCAGGACCTAAAAGCCGCAGTCATCGGAAAACCCCTCCACTTACAGATCGCCGACGCGGATCACGATACCACCGCCGATGCCGACCAACTCGAAGCCACGATCCAAATTTTCCGCCGCAAAACCACAGACGAAATCGACGACGAAGTCGCAAAAGGCGTCGCCAGCGGCGAGCTGTCTGAAGGCCCGGAAGGCGAGGACATGAAAAGCATGATCGACCCCCTGTTCCTCGTCCGCAGCGCGCCCATCGTATTGAACGAATCAGAACAAGCGGGCGTTTTCCGAAACACCATCCCACTTCTCACCGGCAGCTCGGAGGATGCTTTAACCGGCGAACCCGGACAGATCATCCGCCTCACCTACCGCGATCAACGCCACCTTGGCGAAGGCACGATTCTCCGCACCGCCGAGTCCCGCATCATCGAGGGAAACCTCGGAGAAATGCGAGTCACCCGCACCGAGATCACCGACAAAGAACTCAGCCTCAAAACCCGCCTCCGCACCGCCTCCGCGCTCACCGAAGTCGGAAACCAATACAAAGAATTCGGCCTGAAAGATAAAGCGGATCTCAAATACACCGAGGCACTCGATGTCTGTGAAGACATCCTCGAAGAGTCCCAGCAAGTCGGCGGAAAACTCCTCGAGGAAACCTACGTCCAACTCTGGCGGATCTATTTCGCGATGGATCAGCTCGACCTCGCTCTAGGCATGAGCCGCCGCCTCCTCGCTGAATTTCCAACCAGCGCTTTCATCGACGAAGCGATGCTCCAACAAGCCCACGTCGAACGCAAACGCGAGAACTACTCCCGCGCCATCAGCCTCTATTCCAGCATCGCGAAAATCCCGAACAGCCCGCTCCGGGGTGAAGGCCAGTTTTTCGTCGGTGAATGCTACGAAGAAATGGCCCTGAAACCCGGCCAGACAGACTCTACCCGCCATTTCGAAAACGCCTTCCTCGCCTATCAGAAAGTCTACGAACAGTTCCCCGAATCTGGCCGGGTCGGCGACGCTGTCGCGAAAATGGCCGCCTTCTACTACCAAAAAGAAGACTACGCGCGCGCGGTCGATGTCTTCGAAAACGTGCTCACCGATTATCCAGACGCCAACTTCCTCGACGTCATCCTCTTCAACTATGGCCGCTGCCTCTACAAGCTCGGTCGCAAACCCGAGGCACGAAAGAAATTCGAGCAACTCATCTCCGACTACCCCGAAAGCACGATCTCTCCCGACGCCAGCAAGATCGTCCAAGCCCTCACCAAAGCCGGATTCTAATATTGGAGGAACTACCGGAGAGCCGCGCCTTTGGCCGGCTTCAAATGCCAGGCCAATTATTCGATTACCATTTCAAACCGTTACCCTCTCCACCAGCCCCATGCACCGCTTCCCTGGCATCACGCTGAGCTCCATCTGGTTCATCACGTATCCAAAAGACAGCCCACTCAACGGATCTCCGAATCCGTGACTCCCACCAGCACCCGGATGCCCAAACGCCCCTTTTGACGGTCCGTAAAGCTCCCTCTTCTTCTTTCCGCTCTCATCCACCGGATCCATCTGACATCCACAGGTAAAAGCCGTCTCACGCAACAATACCTTGTCCTCGCCGGAAATCTGCAACCGACCCAAAGCCGCCCTGACCGATTCCACCAACGGGCTATCCACCGCCCCGATCGCACATTGATAGAATTTTGCCAAACCTCTCGCGCTCCCCACCCCTCCCATCGCCGGTAGCCCCGCCGACCAAGCTTTAGGCTCGTTCATCTCCGCAATCGCATGCAGTCCCCTCGGCGAAGTAAACGCCCGCCTAGTCAGCCCATCTGGATTATTGAAAGCGGCGTAAAAACCTTTCTCATAGGCAGCAGGTTTTGCCCGTCCGGGAACCAATTTCGCAACCCGTCCCCATTCACTCTCCGGCAGGCCGATCCACAAGTCGATTCCCATAGGCCTGGCGATTTCCCCGTTCCAAACCTCACCCAAACTCCTACCCTCAATTTTCCGCACGCACTCGTCCAAAAAAAATCCCCACGTCCTTGGGTGATAACCATGTCCTTGCCCCGGCTCCCATTCCGCCTCAGTCCGCTCGATTGCAGAAATCACCCCCCGGTGATCGAACACATCCACGTTCTCAGCCAATGCTGCCAACCCGCACTGGTGCGAAAGCATCTGGGCAAAGGTCGCCGCATCGAGCGGAAAGCCCGTCCAAACCTCACTGACAAGAGTCTCTTCATCCAATCCACGCTTCGAAAGAACATGCAGCAAGGTCGCCGCTGCGGGACCTTTTGTCGCCGAGTAAACTGGCGCGATCGTATCCGAATCCCATTGCCGAATCTTCTCCCTCTCGCAAAACCCACCTGCTAGATCAACGATCTCCTCCCCATCTTTCCAGACACTCAGCCCAGCACCAAGTTCACCCCGGAGAATAAAGTTCTCCTCAAAAAATCGCTCAAGATCTGTCATCTCTATTTAAATCCAAGCGGCAACGTCCTTGGCGAAATATGTCAGGATCATGTCCGCGCCGGCTCTCTTGATCCCCACCAGGCTTTCCATCACCACCGCTTGTTCATCAAGCCAGCCACCTTCGCAGGCTGCTTTGATCATTAGATACTCACCACTCACCTGATAGGCCGCTATCGGTAGAGTGGTCTCGTCGCGCAACCGCGCGATCACATCCAGATAAGGCCCGGCAGGCTTCACCATCACGATGTCCGCGCCCTCCTCCTCATCCAGAAGCAATTCACGAACCGCCTCCCGCACATTGCCCGGGTCCATCTGATAGGTCTTCTTGTCACCTTCCTTCGGCGCGGAATCCAAAGCACCACGGAAAGGCCCGTAAAATGCGGAAGCATACTTGGCAGTGTAAGCCATGATTCCCACTTCCTCGAAACCAGCCTCGTCCAACGCCACCCGGATCGCACCCACCCTTCCGTCCATCATATCCGAAGGCGCCACGATATCCGCACCTGCTCTCGCATGACAAAGCGCCTGCCTGCAAAGCACCTCCACCGTTTCATCATTTAAAATTTTCAACTCACCGTGATTTCCATGCGCCACGATCCCGTCGTGTCCATCCGAGCTGTAAGGATCCAGTGCCACATCCGTGATCACGCACATGCCCGGACAAGCCCTCTTGATCTCGCGGATCACTCGCGGAACCAACCCATCGTCATTCGCGCACTCGGCTCCGTCGGCACTCTTCAAATTCTCATTTATCTTCGGAAAAAGCACCATCGCACGAATCCCGAGTGCGTATACCGCCATCACCTCCTTTATCAATCCCTCAACCGACCAACGAATACAGCCCGGCATTGATTCGATCGCGACATCCTCAGAGTCGTCATGAAAAAACACAGGAAGAATCAAATCCGCAACCGAAAGCCGCGTCTCTGCAACCAACCCGCGTATCGCCACACTACGCCTGTTCCGCCTCGCCCGTATCATCATTTCCATGTCCGAGCTTTCCCCATGCCGCAGTCCTTTGCAAGCCACTGTCTACTCCCTCTCCCCCAGCCTATGCGAAGCATGACACTACGCGAGCTGCCGGATCGCCACCGCATTTGCCGCCGCGTAGTCCCGCGCGTGAGTCAAACTTACCTGCACCATTGCAATCCCCTCTGCCGCGATAAAATCCGCCGCCTTGCCATGAAACAAGATTGTCGGTGCCCCGGAATCACCACGCATCACCTCCATCTCCAACCAACCGGCCTTTCCGCCTATGCCTGTCCCCAGCGCCTTTGAAACCGCCTCCTTCGCCGCGAATCGCGCGGCGTAATGCATCTCCGGGCGTTTCTGTTTCCGGCAGTATTCCTTTTCCCTTTCGGTAAACAACCTGTCTAAAAATGCCTGACCCTGCCTCGCTATAGCGGTCTCAATGCGATCGACTTCCACCACATCGATTCCTATGCCGTAGATCATCATAAACGGGAATCGTAACCCTTCATTCCAGCCACCATCTCGGCGACCGCCGTTTTCATCCCCACCGTAATCGCCCGCGACACGATACTGTGACCGATGTTCAACTCGCTCAGGAAAGGAACTTTCAGAACTTCAGCGAGATTCGTGTAATTGATCCCGTGCCCGGCGTTCACTTGCAGGCCCCGCTCACGTCCCAATTCCGCCGCCGCGATCAAGCGTGCGAGCTCCGCACTCTTGTCCACCGCATTCGCGAAAGCTCCTGTGTGAAGCTCGATCATATCGGCCTCCATCCGCGCGGCCTCCTCCACATGCTCTGCCAGCGGATCGATGAAAAGACTGACCTTGATACCATGATCTTTAAGGCGTTTCACCGCCTCTCTGGCAGTTCCGAAAAGTGCTACCACATCCAGCCCTCCTTCGGTCGTAACCTCCTCACGGGTTTCCGGAACCAGGCACGCGAAATCCGGTTTCAACCGAAACGCCAGATCCATCATCTCCTCGGTGATTCCAAGCTCAAGATTCAACGGAATATCCACCTCTTCCTTCACCCGGAAAACATCCGCATCCTGCATATGCCGCCTGTCGCCCCGCACGTGCACGGTGATGGAATCCGCGCCGCCCGCCTTCGCCGCCCGTGCGGCCTCGACCACATCGGGTTCCGCGTTCGGCGATCCCGGCTGCAACGCATACCTGGCCTGGCGCAAGGTTGCGACGTGATCGATATTCACTCCAAGCAATAGACTCATGGCTGCAAACTAGTTCCGCCCCGCCCCACCCGCAAGGAAACTTCAATCCACCAAACGACGTTTAAATCAGATTCCTAACAATCCACCAAGCGATCATCACCACCGCCAGGATCAAGGCCCCCCACCGGCCGGACTTCACCCGAAAAGGAAGAGGTCTGCCCCTCACCCAGCCGAGCACCTCGATTCCCAACGCCACAAGCGCCAGCGGCAAAACCACCATCCCCACCGGATTCAACCGGAACGCCTCGCCAATCCGGCCGTTGAGAAACGCATGCGTTGCCCGTGTCATGCCACAGCCCGGACACTCGAGTCCCGTCGCTTTCCGAAAAAAACATCCCGGCATCCAGCCCGCTCCCCCCGTCTCACGCAGCGCATACGCCGCCACCGCAAGAACCAGGACAACCAGAGAAACCCATAACGCCCTGTCTTTGTGCATCAGGCGAACTTCACATGTTTCCACTCGCGATCAGACCATCAACCTTTGCAGCGAAAACGATCGCCACCACCCCGAACGGCATACAGCAGAGCACGGTTGCCACAATAGATTGCCAGAGATAGTTGGGAATATTCGGTGAAATCTGCGACGAAACGTATGCTGGCGGCTGAGCCAGAGGAATATTCCCGGCACCAGGCGAACCCACCAGTGTCGGAGGCATTTGGCTTACGATCCCGGAAAAATCGGAAACCTCTATCAGAGGCTTCCAGTCTGACATTCCCTCTTTCCAAACCAAATCCGAAGAAGATACCTCTCCGTTCCTTGCCTTCTCAGAAAGCTCCTGCTCCGTGACCGGGCCCAACTGAGTTCCGTTTTTTGAGTAAAACCAAGACATGTCTGAACCCTTATTTCCCATCATCGCCTTGACGTCAAGAACACCGTTTGATCGGAATCACACCGATGATGCCGAAAACGCGAACGCCAGTAGTCCGAGAAATGCGAGGATAAGCAACCCAGTCAGACTGAATGAAATAATCACCCACATCTTCGCACTACTCGAAGCCGAACTCGCTTCAACCATCATTCCTTGAGCCTTCAGGCCATCCACCTTGCTCGCATATACCAACGCGACAATAGCGAAGGGAAGGCCGACCGGCAGACAAACGAGAAGCATCATCAAGCACGAGAGTCCGAGCGCCGCAAGCGATTGCCAAAAGTAGGTCGGTATGTTCGGAGCCACGTAGTCCCCATGATAAGCGGGCGGCTGCTGCATCTGCATCGCGCCTTGGGAAGCGGGTTGGGAAATCTGCGCCGGTGTCTCTTGCGATTGGGACGTGAAAGGTGGCACATCCTCAGGCAACTCCGCCGGTGGTGAAGGACTTCTCAATACCTCGCCTGGAGGCTCCGTGGTCACTCCACCCCGCAACTCCGGAATCTGCGCACAGGGCAACCAATCAGCCATCCCCTCCCGCCATATCAAATTCGAATCCCCGATCTCTCCGCGACGAATCTTCTGCCGAAGCTCGTCCCCGGAAACCGGTCCCTGCTGAATCCCCATCTTCGTGCAATACCACTCATCCATCTGCAACCATCCTAAAATCCAAATTCACGAATTTGAAACCTCAATCCTCCCTAAATCACTTCCGCAATGACCACCTCATCCTCCCCTCTCACCAGAAGTCGTGCCCATCATACGAAAGGTCCGGCACTGCTATACTCACCTCCAAGGGCGCCGAAGGAATGACAAGTCCATCGCCTGAAAATTCCTAGGCCGATCACTTTGCATCTCACCCTTTTGCTGCCGAAAAATCAGAGCAGTTGAGACTCAGCGGCGGCGGAGCAGGAATAGAAATCCGATGGCACCGAGCATCGCCGCAGCGGGCTCCGGGATGGAGTTGGAAGGAGGGAGTGGGGCAGCACTATGCGGGCCAACCTCGTTGCTTTGAGATGTTTCAACCGATTCAGAATGATTCAGCGAAGGGGTGGACTCAGCGTCCGCTCCGTTGAGGAAACTTGTCAGAAAAAATGCGATAGTGAGAGTATACAGTGCAGGTATCATGGTAACCGAGGGATGTCTGTTTGAAACCGTGGGTTAACGTGGGTGCGTCTCAGAGCAAACTAAAGCATCCCCTGTGCCAGAATCACTGCTTCGGGCCTACCCAAGAACAACAGCACCTTTCCCGGCTTCGTAAACGCTCACGACTCCGAATGTCATGGGCGTGGATTCGCCGGTCTCGAATCCGGACTTCTCCAAGAGTGCGATCATGTTTTCACCCGCTGGGAACTTCTCGATCGAGCCGCCGAGGTATTCGTAGGCGTCTTTCTCCTTAGTTAGAAAACCTGCCATTTTCGGCAGAACGTGATGAAGATAGAGTCGATATGGGCCTCGCATCACTCCCTTGGGCAGTGAAAAATCCAAAATGAAAAGATGTCCGCCTGGCTTGAGAACGCGCAGCATCTCCTGTAGTGCTTTTTCGTAATCCGCCATGTTCCGAAGTCCGAAAGCAACGGTGACCACATCAAACTCCCCGTCTGAATACGGCAAGTCAAGCGCGTCGGCAACGAGAGTCCTTTTCACGCCCCGCGAAGATGCATGATCGAGCATTTCCGAGCAAAAGTCCGTGGCAGTGACTTCGCAGTTGGGAAGTTCTTTCTGGATCTTCAGCGCCAAGTCACCAGTGCCGCTCGCAACATCGAGAAGTTTTCGCGGGGCAAGCGGACGGATTTTCTCCGTAACGACGTGTCGCCACCAGAAATCCATACCGCCGGAGAGCACGTGATTGGTGATAACATAGCGGTCCGCTATCCGGGCGAAGGCATTGCGGACATAGGTGGGATCTGGCATGTGTTCAGAGAATGGACGCGCAAATGGACTTCGTCCAATCCGGTTTCTTGAAAATCACTCCCTAAAAAGCCGCTTCTGTTCCCAAGGCTCATAGTAGCGGTTCGCCCGGTCTTTCGAGTAAAATTTATTCAACTCGCGGAAGCCCCATTTCCCAGTCACATATTTGGAAAAAATCAGGCTCCTTAACAGAAAAACGATAACGAATACACCCGAAGCCATGAGTCCGACCTGCCAATTCACGTAGGCGGTATTTTCAACGATCCAAGAAGCAACAGACACCACACTGAAAAAAGCGATCAGATGGATATTCACCAGTATCCGACCGAATAAGTGGAGAATAACCCTGAGCATAATTCCGGGTATTCAATGCTTCGCGCTTTGCTTGAGTAGCTCGGGAAATTTTTCCTGAAACTTTTTCAGACGAGGTATCGATACTCCCCGGACATATGGATTGTTCGGGTTGTTTTTCTCGTAATTCTGGTGATAACCCTCGGCTATCCAGAACTTTTCGAACGGATAGACCTCGGCGGCGACCTCCTGTGGGGCGAGTTCTTTGTTCAGCGCGGCGATCTTTTCATCGATGATCTTCTTCTGCTCCTCGTTCTGATAGAAAATGATTGAGCGGTATTGCGAGCCGTTGTCCGGACCCTGCCCGTTGACTTGGATTACGTTTTGCGAACCGAAAAACACATCAACCAGAGTTCCGAAGCTGACAACTTTCGGATCGTAGATCACCTCCACCGCTTCAGCATGGCCGGTGTTTCCAGTATTACTGCTTTCGTATGTCGGATTCTCCGTGTGACCACCGGAATAACCGGACACCGATTCCTTCACGCCCCTCACACTCTCGTAAACTGCTTCGACACACCAGAAACAACCGCTGGCAAAGTAAGCGCGCGCTAAACCATTTTTCACCGGAACCTCAACAGCTTCAGATTTTTGCGCCTCCTCCTGCATGGTGCGGTCGGTTTTCTGCTGGCTACAGCCAGAGGAAACCAAGAGCGCGCTTGATGAAGCAATGATTGCAAATAACTTTTTCATATATGGGAAAGGTGTCGTGAAATCCCGTGAAATCAAGCACTGAGTCCGAACGAACAGCTATGGAGACTAATCGCCAAGCAGGTATTTCGCGGCCGTCTCAACGTCCTTGTCACCGCGGCCGGAGAGGTTCGCGATAATGATCTCGGATTCTGGCAGTGAGCCGGCGACTTTGGAAATGTAAGCGATTGCGTGGGCGCTTTCCAAGGCCGGAATCAAGCCCTCCGTATAGGCAAGTTCCTTGAAAGCAGCCAGCGCTTCGTCATCGGTGGCGTAGGTATATTCGACACGACCCTTCTCTTGGAGGAAGGCGTGCTCCGGTCCGATAGCTGCGTAGTCGAGTCCGGCGGAAACGGAATGCGTTAACTCGATCTGGCCGTCGTCATTGGCCAGCAACCAAGTCTTGGTGCCTTGCAGAACGCCGAGCTTACCACCTTGGAAACGGGCGGCATGGCGTTCGGGAAAAATCCCGTCGCCCCCGGCCTCGACCCCGACCATGCGGACGTTCTCATCGCCGAGGAACGGATGGAACAAGCCAATCGCGTTCGATCCCCCACCGACGCAGGCAACGAGCATATCCGGCAGGCGACCTTCGCGTTCAAGAATCTGTTCGCGCGCCTCAACACCAATGACACGATGGAAATCACGGACGATCATCGGGAAAGGATGCGAACCGAGCGCGGAACCGATGATGTAGTGGGTATTTTCCACCGAGGCGACCCAGTCACGCATCGCCTCATTGACCGCCTCTTTGAGAGTGGCCTGGCCGGCAGTGACGGCGCGGACCTCCGCACCCATGAGGCGCATGCGGGCGACGTTGAGAGCCTGCCTTTCCATATCGACCTTGCCCATGTAAACGACGCACTCCATCCCGAAACGCGCACAGACCGTGGCAGTGGCGACTCCGTGCTGGCCAGCTCCGGTTTCCGCGATGATTCGGGTTTTGCCCAGACGTTTCGCCAGCAGGATCTGACCGAGGGCATTGTTGATCTTGTGGGCCCCGGTATGTAGCAAGTCCTCGCGTTTGAGGTAAATTTTCGCCCCGCCAAGCTTCTCGGTCCAGCGTTCGGCGAAGTAAAGAGGAGTCGGACGACCCACATAATTTTTCAACAGATCGTCAAGCTCGGCTTGAAATGCAGGATCGGCCTTGGCCTCCTCGTAAGCTTTCGCGAGATCTTGAAGCGGAGTCATCAGGGTCTCGGGCACGAACATCCCCCCGAATTGCCCGAAATGACCTTTGGAGTCGGGTGATGTGGTGGCAGTAGCGGGAGCTTTGGCAGTTGTACTCATGGGCAGGTGGCGGTATTAATCATGGAAGTTTCCAGATTGGTTTGAGCTTATCGTATTCGGAACGTGGCAAGAGGACGTAAAGCGGGCGGCGGTCCGGGTCAACTGTTGCGATGAGCCAACGCAATTTCGCTTCCACCATCGTGGTGCAACCAGCCGTCGCCGCAGCCCCGTCCCTGCGCCAGATGTGAAAAAAAATCGATGAGCCGCCGCCAGGGACAACCTCCGGGAACGCGTTGTGCGCGATGAACATTTTCAGCGACTGCGGGTAGTCATTCTGCTTCATCTGGGCTTTCTTCTCCCATGTCGTCTCTGGCTCGTGGTCCAGAGTCAGAAACTGGTTGTAATACTTCGAGGCCGGATCCTCGACCCAGAGATCGCGAGGTGTGACCTGATGGTAAAAAGTCTTGGGATGTTTTTTCACGCTCTTGTGCGCACCCCAGACACCGCCGACATCAAACACCCCGGCCGGCGAACGACCGTCGCCTTCCTTTTTCAAAGTTGTACCACCCGGATTCGGTTGCAGCCCCCTACCCCAAGCCAGCCCCTTACTACCGAGCCTGCCCTTCCACTCACCACCAACCTGCTGCCAAATCCCACCGCGTTTCTCGTAATATGAAAGCGTAACGTGAGAACTATTCCATCCGTCCGCGACACCGACAATGCATTGGCTTGATGCCTCAGGGAGTTCGAAAGCCTGCGATGTGAAAGGAAAAGTGAAGCAGATTACAATTGCTAGAAACCTCATAATTCGAATCTGCCGCCAATTCGCTCGAAACGCAACACGATCCATAAAGTTGATCGGCACCACATCGATAATCGGTTACCTGTCAGAGAAAATCGACCCTCAAGAGTCAGCACAGTATACAAGTGCTGCCCAAAGATACACATCGCCCGAAACTCTTCCCTGAAATTTGGAAATCGAGAGTTAAAAGTTCAAATCAGCCCATCCTTCCGCGCCTGCTTCCAATACGCGTATTCCGACCGATTGAAATCGACATATTCCGGCGATAGGTCGCTGGAATACATCGTGTATTCCGCCTTCCCACGATTCAGATCAATATCGATCTCGAACTCATCCCCTGAAACCGCTTCCCGAAGTTCATCCATCGGCGTTCCTGCTTGTAGACCGCCGAGACAAGCTGCTTTGCCACCGATGAAAATATCAATCAGTTCCTCCCGGATTTGTGCCCGCGAGTAGCCTACCGCATGGATGATCCTTCCCCAGTTCGGGTCACCCCCGTTCCACGACGACTTCACCAGTGAGCTCTTGCACACCGCCTCCGCAACCTTCTTGGCATCCAGATGCGTGCGCGCCCCCTTGACGTTCACCGTCACAAATTTTGTCACCCGCTCCCCGTCCCTCACGATCGCCTTCGCCAACTCCAGCATCAGCCAGCGGAGTGCCTTCCGGAATTGCCCGCATGCCGCACCGTTGCGGCGCGCCAAAGGCATTCCGGAAGCGCCGTTTGCGAGCATGATCACCGAATCGTTCGTACTCATATCACCATCGATCGTGATACGGTTGAAACTATCCTCCACCGACTCTTGAACCGCTCTTTGAAGGCAGTCCTGTGAAAGATTCGCGTCGGTAGTAATAAAGCAAAGCATCGTCGCCATACTCGGACAGATCATCCCCGCGCCCTTCACGCAACCACCGATCCTGACTCGATGCTCACCAATCTCAAACGAAATCGCCAACTCCTTCTCATGAGTGTCACTGGTGATAATGGCGCGCGCCACATCGTTTCCCCGCCTCCTCGCCAACCCCTCGACCAGCGCCGGAATATTGGGCTCCACCCGCGCCATCGGCATCGGTAATCCGATCACCCCGGTCGAACCAACACCCACCTGCGTTTTCTTCAAACCCAGACCTTCACCCACCGCAGCACACATCGCATTCGCATCATGAACTCCCTGCAAGCCCGTGCACGCGTTCGCATTCCCGGAGTTTACAATGATCGCTCTCAACGAGTTCTTTCTAAGGTGTGTTTGCGTGACCCTCACCGGCGCGGCCTTCACCTTGTTCGTCGTAAACGTCCCCGCCGATTTGCAGACTCTCTCGGAATAGATCAAAGCTAGATCAAGACGGTCGCTTTCCGGATCCTTAATCCCACAACTGACCGCACTGGTCAGGAACCCTTTCGCGGCACTCACGCCGCCTTTGATTCGTGTAATCGGAAAATCCATTGTGAAAAGCTCGACCCGGAGGCTAACGAGCCAGGAGGCCCTATCGCAAGCAAATCCTCTGCCAACTAATTTTCTTCACCCGATCACACGGCCCCACACCACCTTGAGATAACGCGACTCCGGATAATTCGAAAGCGTCGGATGATCCCCTCCCGCTCCCGTCCTATCGAATACCTGTAGCCTCTTGTCCTGCCGGTGCACCACCCCTGTCACGATATCCTCGAACGCCCCCACACCCAACTGCCCCGAGCACGAACACGTCACCAGCACCCCATCCTTATCCACCAACTGCGAAGCCAGCTTGTTCAAATCATGATACTTCGCGTAACCCACCTCATCCTCTTTCCCAAAAATAAATTTAGGCGGATCCACCATCACCACATCCCACTTCCGCTCGTTCTCAAGCATCGTCCGCACCCACGTAAATGCGTCAGCATGAGTGAACTTCACCTTCACATCATTCAGGTTCGCATTCCGTTTCGCCATCGCCACAGCCGCCTCATCCAGATCAACAGCCGTCACCTCACCCGCCCCACCCAACGCCGCCGAAACCGAAAATCCTCCCGAATAGCAACACAGATCCAATACCGTCTTCCCCTCCGCCAATCCCCGGAACTTTTTCCGGTTGTCCCGCTGATCACAGAAAAATCCGGTCTTGTGCCCCTTGGAAAAATCGATCTCATACCGCACCCCGTTCTCCATCACTTTCACCAACCTCACATGATCACTCTCCACCCCGCCCGACCGTGGAATACCCTCGACCTTCGCCAGATCCTCATCCACCTGCACCACCACCTGTTTCGTCCCGAAAGTCTCGTGCAACAAAGGCAGCCAACGCTCCAATCTCATCCAAGCCCCCAGCGCAGTAATCTCCACCGAAAGCACATCCCCGAACTTATCCGCCACAATTCCCGGCAGAAAATCCGCATCCCCATGAACACAGCGGTAACACTCGCTCTCCCCGTCCAACTTCAAAAGCCCTCTCCGCAACTCCCCCGCCCTCACGATAGCCTTCTCAAAAAACGTCTCATCCAGATCCTCCACCGAATGACTCACCACCCGCAACGGCATCCGCGCCTTCGGATTCCAAAGCCCCCAGCCAAATCTCGTCCCCTTCTTCCCAAACACCTCCACCAAATCTCCAGCCTTTGCATCCCGCGAAACCTCCCCCACCATCTTCGGCCAAATCGAAGGGTGGAACGTCTGATATTTTAAATGAACAATAGGCACGCCACGTTTCTAAACTTCAACTCTCAAACTTCAACCTTCAACCAAGTGTCAGAGCACAAAAGAACTACAGCTCCCAAGCCCCCCTGCCACACAATCCTCCTCGCTAGCGTCCATTCGCGTTTAAAAACCTCACATCACCCTCCTATCCCGAAAAACAACCTCTTCCTTGAAAGTTGAAAGTTGAAAGTTGAAAATTGAATTTTGAAAGTTATGAAACTCCACCGCCACCTCTGCGCCTCAACCCTCGAACTCACCAAATCCGTCTTGGTCAACCACCGAGTCGCCGACCACCAACTCGCCGCCGCCTTCGATGAAAACCCGAAATGGGGCAAGCGCGACCGCTCCTTCGTCGCAGAAACTCTCTTCGAAACAACCCGCTGGCGCCGCGTCCTCGCCCACCTTGTCGATTCCGAGGAAACCAACTCTCTCATCACCGCCCAATGGATTCTCATGGGCTACGAGCTGCCCGAATGGCACCAATACAACGGCCTCCCTCCCGCGGAAATCATCGCCCGCCAGGAAACCCTCGCCGACCAGCCCCGCGCCGTCCGCCAGTCCATCCCCGATTGGATCGACCAGCTCGGCCACGCCGAACTCGGCGATCTCTGGGAACCCCAGCTCGTCGCCCTCAACCAAAAACCCTCGGTCTTCCTCCGCGTCAACACCCTCCTCGCCACCGTCGATGAAGCCATCGCATGGCTCGCGCAAAACAACGTCGAGACCTCCCGCGTCGATGGCTATCCTCACGCCCTCGCCCTGCCTCCCGGGAAAATGCTCCCCAAAGCCCTCCGCCTCGACGGCCGCATCGAGATCCAGGATCCCTCATCACAGCACATTTCCCCGCTGTTAGATCCGCAGCCCGGCCAACGCATCATCGACGCCTGCTCCGGTGCCGGCGGCAAAGCCCTGCATCTCTGCGCCCTATCTAACAACGAAGCCCGCATCTTCGCCATGGACGTCGATGAGAAAAAACTCGCCGCCCTCCAGCAGCGCGCCAAACGCGCCCGCGCCACCGAGATCTCCCCGAAGCCGATCACCGAAACCACCCCCACCGAATTCGCAGACATCGCCGACTCCCTGCTCATCGACTCCCCCTGCTCCGGCCTCGGCACCCTGAAACGCCAGCCCGACCTCAAATGGCGCCTCAAGCCCGCCGCCCTCGACCGCGTCCGCTCCATCCAGGCGCAGCTCCTCGTCGAGTATCCCAAAATGCTCAAGCCCGGCGGCAAGCTCCTCTACGCCACCTGCTCCATCCTCCCCTCCGAGAACCAGGATCAGATCACCAAGCTCCTCACAAAGCACCCCGGGGAATACAAACTCATTTCCCAAACCAACCTCCTCCCCTCCGTAACCGGCCACGACGGCTTCCACGCCAGCCTCCTCGAAAAACTGTAGCTGCCCCGTCCCGGGGCAGGCCGTGCAAGCGGCGTCCCGCCGCATGTCCATCTCCCCATCCGTAACAGGGCGATCTCACTTCTCCCCCGCTGACCTGATTGGTTGAATGAGCTGTAAGTATCCCCAAGTGAGCGCTGCCAGCCATCGCAGCCCGGACGAAGCCGCTGGTTTGATCCGTCATAACGGCACCACAAGCCCTTCCGCTTCGGCGAGTTTTTTCTGGTTCCCGTCGAAGGTCAGGAATTGCTTCGCGCCCAGTTCGATCGCCGTGGCCACATGAAGGATGTCCATGGAACGATGGCCGCAGGCATCCGTGTAGAGTTCGCTGAGGCGCTCGGCAGCGAGGTGAATCTGAGGCCATGGAGCCGGGATGACATTGATCTGGCCACTGATCAGATCTGACTTCAAGTCCGCCAGCATTTTGATTCCTTCTGCCCGTGGATATCCTTTGGCCAAATCGTGGCGGTGCAGCCTGATCTGGAATCGCACAGCTTGCCTGAACTCATAGATGAGCAACGTGCTGACCTCCAGCGGTCCCGGCATGGTGGCGAAGAAGGCTGCGGCTTGGCAGGAATTCGCCTGAAGCCGGTACAAGGCGCAAAGAAATGAAGTGTCTGGAAAGGCCTTCATTAGCCCAAATCCCCAGCCAATTCATCCGCACGCATGGCCTCAACCTGTTCCATTGTGAAAACGCGGCCCCCCCACGTTTCGCTCAATCTGGCCATGATGTCCACTTTGGGGGGCATTTGCCCGGACGCATTAGCTCCCAATGCCGGAACCAGCGTCGCAATCACTTTGCCACGCTTGCTGATGTTGATCGACTCCCCCTCGTGAACCCACGCTTCAATCCTGGGGAATTCATTTCGAAGTTCTCTGACCGTTGCCGTTTTCATGTGATCCATAATATGTCTCACATCAGCCGTTGTCAACGGGCGATTTTTTCCCCTGAAGCCCGCCGCCCTCGACCGCGTCCGCTACTAGAAAAGCAGTAGCTGCCCCATCCCGGGGCAGGCCGTGAAAGCGGCGTCCCGCCGCAAGTCCATCCGCAATTTCCCCCGCCGTTTTTCCGACGGAGGAACAGGGCTTACGTTTCAGTCCAATGGGCTTTCCAGAATTCGTATTCGGACGGGCGGATGCGGTAGCGGGCGAAGTTTCCCTCATGGATTCCGGCGAGGGTTTCCCCGGCTGCGGCGACGAAACGCTTGCGGTCACTTTCGATCACAGATTCCTCGGCCCATCGGCGCAAGCGGGCAACTCTCCCATTTCCTCACTGAGGCGGAATGGTTCGAGCCATTTTTTCGGAATCGGGCGGTTCATGGCGAGAAACTATCAAAATGGCGAGAAATAGAATCCTGATGGCTGTGGAATCACAAATTTCAATCCCGCCGGACGAAAGATCCGATGCCAGTGTGGAAATCTGCGCAGGGGAATTGGCGTTCACCTCCTCCCCTCGGAAACCGGCCACGACGGCTTCCACGCCTCGCTGCTGGAAAAACTGTAGCGGTGACCTCCGGACGCCCGTTTTGCCTCAGGGCATCTAGACCGTTGCCAAAAGTCCGACCGCAGAGACTTTCACGTTCAGCGTCAAATCCGGAAAATTCCCCGGCGACATCGCCAAAAGGGATACGATGGTCGCAGTAGTTGGCGCTGACAACTTTCTGCGCGACATCACCGAGGTCGATAAGCTTAAGGATCGCAAGCAGGAAATGGGCGATGGGGACGGGTGCAACATCGTGGATCTCCTCAGACGTTCAGACAGCCTTCGACAGCGGAGCGGGATTCCGACTGACAACCGTGACTTTTTTCGCTGTCCGGACAACTAACGCAAGTTTCTTGCGTTTTCTTATTGCAATCTATTTGCGTTAGCGCATTCTCCTCCCGCAATGAAATTTAAATTGATCGCTCCCCTGTTGTTGGCTCTGTCCAGTCCCGCATTTTCCGCTGTCTATTCCGCCGGTCATGGCGACATCGGCATCGCCTACGAATCTGGGGATTTCTTTTTCCATTACCACCTCGGTTCCACCGCCACCCTCGACGGATTACCCGTCGGGAACGGTCCGGACGGACTTGAATTCGAGCCGTCCGACATCACGGTCACCGTGCCGCTTAGCACCATGCGCACTATGCCGAACAACGCCGCATTGATCACTGGAACCGGCGTCTCGGCAGGAGCCTCGTTCTGGAGATTGCCGCAACTCGAGGAGGCCGGCGTTCCTTTTCTCGGCATCGCGACCGAGGAGCTCGTAGCGGCCGATTGGGCGGGGGGCATCACCTTTTCCCTGGGCAGTGTGACATCCCCTTCGGGAAACGGAAATTTCAGCCTTTGGCAAACCGACGAATTCGGTTCCCCGGTCTTCTTCTACTCCACGAACTCACCGGGTTCGACTGTCGCCAGCAATGTCTTGACGCGTCCCGTCGGAACGCACGCCCATTACAACTTCGGATTCTCTGAGCCAGGGACTTGGGTCATCGAGCTGACTGTGGCCGGAACCCATGTGCCCGACGGTGCGCTTTCTTCGACCCGGAATTTCTCCTTCAACGTCGTTCCGGAACCGACCAGCGCCCTGCTGGTGAGCTTGGGAAGCCTTGTGCTGCTCCGCCGCCGCCGCGCCTGATCCCGTTGCCGACTTCCTTTCAACGTTGGGCGCACCGATTTTCATCGGTGCCGCCCATTTCTTCTTGCCAATATGTCGTCCGGATCACCACGCCCCACACTGCCCGCCCTTGTGGTCTTTGGCGGAGATATCGCGGCCCCCGCCCAACAGTTCCTCTTGACCCGTCGTCCCACCGGTCTGGGCGGCGCAAGCAAAAGGACAGATCGGCTTTCCGGATGCCGCAGGGCGGAATGCGGCTTCACCTTGGTGGAACTGCTGGTCGTCATGGCCATCTTGGCCGTTCTCGTCACCGCGACTGTGACAGTCTCCCGGTCGCTGATTCTCAGGGCGAAGGAGTCGAGCTGCATGTCGAACATGCGTAACATCGGCCTGGCCTTGCAGCTCTACGCGGGTGACAACGGCGGCAGGTATCCGGAAACCTCCCACACAGTATCGCTGGATCACGCGTGGATCGCCGCCCTTGAGGACTACCTCGGGGAATACGATGATACGCGCATCTGCCCCGCCGATCCGCGCGGGAAGGAGCGGCGCGACGCCGGCGGCACCAGCTACATCCTCAACAGTTTTCTCTTCGTTCCTGAAACCGACGCCTGGGGCGATCCCATCGGGTCGCCGCTGAACCGACCGGCCGCGATTCCGGATCCGGCGCGCACCCTCCTTGCTTTCATCTGCTCCGACAGCATCGGCCCAGGTGCCGGCAACGATCACACCCACTCGAACCTCTGGTCGAGCTGGGCCGGAGTCACCGCCGACATCGCCCCCGGGCGCTTCGGCGGCGGCGACCCCGCAGACGCCAAGGGCCGCTCCAACTACCTCTACGCCGACGGACGGGTGGAATCCATCTCAGCCGCCGCGTTAAAGCGGAAAACCGAATCAGGCACCAACATCGCCCAACCTCCCGGACTCTAATGAAATCTATAATCTTTTCCCTCATCCTCGCATCCGGCTTCGCCCGCGCAAATCTCGAGCCGCTCGGGGTTCACGTCGATATCCGCTGCCATTTCACCGATGGCGAATGGAACTGTATCCTGAAGACCGATAGCGACTCCTTCGAACCGAGTTCCGCCTTCCTACCACTGGCGGACAAGGCTTACGTGAACGGTAGCCCCGCCCTTTCCGGCGCACGCCACACTCAGCCCGGTAGCACCTCCTTTGCCTTCACCGGCGCGCAGCCCGGCGATCAGATCTGGATCGCAGTGCAAGGTACGCCGGGTATCGGTGAGGCATGGCCGGGTGCCAGGAACGACCAGCCGGACGGCACGTTCGGCGCTTACATCCCGGCGGACACCCGTCTGTCGCAAGCCACCGCCCGCCCATGGATACGCCTCACCCTCGTGGATTACCAGCCACCTCACGGGATCGCCTCCCATTTCTCCCTGTGGAACACCACCACTGGCCAGCCTCCCACCGTATGGATGAGCACGTTCGATACGGCTGTCGAAAATTCCTACTACTACGCGGCGGGTTCCCATACTCACGCAGCGTTCGGTTTTACGGCACAAGGTATCCATCGTGTCACGCTCCAGGCCTCGGCATTTCTCGGCCCCGGCGCGACCAATCCCACTGGCCCGAGCGAGCCCTTCACTCTGATTTTCGCCGTCGGCACCACGGCCCGCTGGCAGGGGGAATCGTTCGGAGCCGCCCAGTTGGCCGATCCGGCCGTCAGCTCGCTCGCGGCAGATCCGGATACCGACGGCATCCCGAACGTCCTCGAATACGCCTTCGGCACCGAACCTCTCCAAGGCGGCCCTATACCCACAACCGAAGGTTTGGGCATGCCGGTTTTCTCCCTCGTGAATGAGGGCGGCACGCTTTACCAGACGCTCACCTATCCCCGCCGCCGCGCCGGATCCCGCCTCCTGCCGGAGGTCTATCAGCCGTGGTTTTCGGAAAATCTCGATGGCGGGTGGAGCGCCGTCGGCGTGACGACCACTGCGAACAATTTTCCGCCAGAGCAGAATGCGCTGAACGCGCTGTGGGAGAAAGTGACCTCCCGCCGCCCGGTGCCGGGAGGTGCTGCGAAAGGGTTCGCCCGCATCGGGATCACCGCAGGCGATGGTTTCCCGCAATGACATCTTTTCGGGTGCGGGCAACTGCGTGGAGCTGTTCTGGACGCTGCCCGGAAATTTCAGTGCCAACGGCGAAAGGCTCAAGCAAAGCCGGAAAGGAACCGCGATGGGCTTCCTCCGGGTTCCGATGGATGTGGCTCCGTATCTTCCAGAACTGTAGCGGTGACCTTCGGTCGCCGTTCCGCCAATCAGCTACTCCCCCGTTCACCTGATGGCCAGAATGGGCTTCGAATATCCTCAAGTGAGCGCAAAAAAAACCGTCCCTTACCGGAAACGACGATCCCGAAGGATCACCGCCCGATTTGCCTGAAGCCTTCCACCAGCGATTACGAGACCTCTGCAGGAACGACAGCGGATGCCATGCGCCTGACAGGCAAACCCGCATCCAAAACCAGGCCGAACACATCGAAATCCCCGCAGCAACCGCCCGTGATGGCCTCACCGCAACCCGGCGAGCCATCGAATTCCTTCGGGAAAATCCTGGGAAAACAAAATTTTCCCGATCACTTAACACAACTTACTTGCATTAATAACAAACGCAAGTAAGTTGCATCTATGCGCCGTTCCGCAGATTTCCCGATCCAAGGCTCAAGCCTCACCCACCCCCCGTCGAGCCTCCTACGCGACCTCTCCGCCGCCTTCATGCAACAGATGTTTTTCTGGGGGATGGATGCGTCCATCCAAACCGGAAACCTATTCGAGAAACGCGGATTCACCAAATCCCCGTCCCCAGGACTGAAAGGCACAAGCTGCTACTCTCTGCCATGGAACGGCGGGGAAATTTTTCTGCATGGTGCCTGCGTAGGCTGGATATCGCCTGACGGGAAGGCCGGTTTCATCTTCATCCGACCGAAAGGAAAATGCTTCCTCTGGCACGATGACAAGCCCCCGGTCCCCGGCATCTGGCCCGCGGAATCCCTCTCCACTCCAGACCTGATTTCAAATCTCCCCTCCCTGATCCCATTTCTAAATTGGTGGCTGGATCACGAAGCATGGATATCGGGGGAAATGGGCAGCGCATACCGCACCAACTGCTTCCGGAAATACAGGACCCTACCCAAGTCCAAGCCATGGCTCACCCCTGCGGATGGCATCGCATGGCTGGATCTCCTCATGGAAAACCCCGCCACCGCCCCCCGCGCAAAACGATTTTCCCTCTCCCGCGCCGCATGAACGGATCCCGCCTGCCACCTCTGGGTCGAAAGATCTTCTCTGCCGATAGCGGGAATATCCCGATGGACGATCACGGTCTGCCGGATTCCATGCCGTCGGCCCAATCTCCTGACATCGAAAATCCCGGCAGGGAGAAATCCCGCGTCCTGAAACGACTGCTCGCCATCATCGGCGAGCATTCCATCTCGGCGGAGAGGGTAGGGATCCGGCTTTCGCCGGAGGATCTCAAGCTCGTCTTCGAAGCCCTCCGCACCCACGCCCGCAAGGGCGAAGCACCTGACTTCCCGTCCGATGACGAGATCCGCCGCTACGCGCTGGACATTCTCTACGCCGAGCTCGTCGAGGAGCCCAGCAACGTCCTCTACACCACCCGCACCGGCCCGGACACAATGCGCTACGATGCCATGACCCCGGATTTCTGGATCGAATGCATCGATATCCTGGAGCGAACCCTTTCCCCATAACTTCCCCATGCACACCTTCACGAACTACTACGAATGGCGTAGCGCCATCACCGGCCCATGCGGACTCACCCTCAGCCGCGCCTACTGCATGGAACGCGCCACAGCGCTCACGGATCCCTCCGTCCCCTCAACCCGTTCATTCTCGGAAACATACGGGGAGAAATACCTGCGTCAGGTCATCGCATGGTTCCGGCAGGCGGAAAGCGAGGCCACGGAATGATAAACACCATCACCAGCGTCCTCATCGTCGGAGCAGGCCCTGCCGGACTCGGC
>Ga0222653_1000427_pt1 | contig 25020 bp, 26 predicted proteins | sample AntAcemetagen419_FD_179856 | JGI IMG/M metagenome (GOLD analysis project Ga0222653, IMG submission 179856) | Saline water microbial communities from Ace Lake, Antarctica - #419 | ecosystem: Environmental > Aquatic > Non-marine Saline and Alkaline > Saline | place: Antarctica: Ace Lake...
TAATATCATTACCGTGGTAAAAACGTCCAAAAGTACTCTCAAACCTTACTCCAATGCTGATCGAACCAGACCCAGTAACAGTACAAACACTGGAATTACAAGAAACTGGACCAGTTACAGCAACGTACCTAGTAATAGCTGGTGGGTTTACGTTAAACTTAACGTATACATTTCTAATAGCCCCTCCTGCTGAAAACGAACCCGGTTGCGATGAACCCCAAGTTGCGCCACCTCCAAAGCCGAAAGTTTCTGAGGAGAATAAGTCTCTAGCCAAACATGCCGTGGTTGTGTCCGCCGCTGAGTTTACCCAGTAACCATAAAGAGAGCCGTGGTTGATTATGGACCCTCCAAAGACACTACGTCCGGTCCCTCCCCAGACAATGTCACTACTTAAAGTACTGTTGCTGCGAACTATTTCTAGCCGAGTGCCGACCGGCACGATAGAATCTTCATTGATGGTGGCCCTAGTGTCTGCATTAATCAATCTAGCTTTGTAGCTTAAGTTAGCGTAGGTACCTGGATCAATACTATCATATGGGGGGTTCAGAGACAATGCTGGCATACCATTTACATTGGCCGAAACACTCTTAGTGGTCGCTTCCGCCTTCTGCCCCTCTGCTCCTACTCCGGTCACTATCAGCGCTAGCAAGAAGAACTTTAGGAATATATTTTTTTTAGTCATATTAGTTGTGGTTATTTATATCTCCTAGATCATCAGCCATTTTATCATCTATTGAAGATGCTTTCTTCATGCTTAATTTGTAATAAACTAAACCAGCCAGGATTAGTAGTAATAGTACCACCAGTAATACCATGAGCATTTGGTTGTCATCAGAGTCAGTCGGCGCATTAGCTGCAGTAACAATCTTGTCTGCTTCGGTACACAAACTTGGATCCAGATCCTCACAGTTGTAAGTGGTAATTACTTCTTCTACTAGTTGGCCGTCACGGTTTAACGAGACGGTTAAGCTAAAAGAACCGTAGCTTCTCTCTGGAACAAAAGAATCTTTTAGCCCTAATAAAGCACCGGTTACATCACCCTCGTAGGTGTACGAATGCAACGTATTTCCGTTTACGTCTTTAAGCTTTAAGTTAACGGTGTTACCTGAAACTAGTGCTTGGCTAGTGGAATGAACGCAAGAGAACATAGTTGCTTCTTGACCTTCGGTTAGAGGGTAGGTAAGAGTCGACGGGTAGTTAATTCGAGTTTCTACTATGCCGTCTCGGATGTAACGGATATTTAGCATTGACTTGGCGTCGCCGTCGATCACTTCAGCTTCAATAAAGGTCACTGCTGTTTCTAAGGTTGGGGTGTCGTAGAAAACTTTGATTGAGTCGTTAGCTGGAATCTGCACCATTTCTGTCTTAGTGTCTTGTATCGAGTCTTTTTGTAGTCCGTCCCATTTATAAGCAGCCCACGTCAGGCTTACTCTTTTTTCTTCAGCAGAATCATTTACCAAAGTAGCGTAAGCAGTGACTGATTCAGACTCCCCGAACCTAACCTGCACTCTCGAGTTACTTATTCTGTCATTAAGTAGTATTTCTTCTGTGGCAAAAGTTATTGGTGAGTAAGGCGCTGCGCTTTTAACTTCAAAAGTAACCAAATTACCCATTACCCATTCAGCTGAAGACAGGCCGGAGAAACTATATTTGCTAGCCGTAGTAAATAAAAATCCTGATGCGTAGTTTCCTTCCGCGGCGTAGGTTGGGACAGTCCATTCGAAGTCTAGCGGTCTAACTTCGTTGGCCAAAAGAGAGATATTATCTTCAATTAAGACAAAATCAACCACAGAGTCATTGGTTTCCTCTCCCAACTTAAACATTCTCATCCAAACTTGACCGTCTATTAGTGGATAGGGGTTGTTGTTGGTTATTTCGCCAGCGAAGTAGAGGACGTCGGTGGTGTAGGCGGTTTCGACAAAAGGTGAGACGTTTACCTGCACCGAACCAAAGGCGTGGTAATCAAAACAACTAACCGCTCCGGGGGTGTTTGCTTCTGGTTCTGCGACGAGCGGAAATGGAAATTCTAGTTCTGGGTCAAACACCACTGGTTCCGCTTCGGGAGACTGTGCCAAAGCTGTCTGAACAGACAGTAGTGAGAGCAGAGCTAATAATGTTAGAGCCTTATAAAAAATCGTCAGTCCATAAAAATTGGTTTTCATATATATATATTACACCCATGAACCGCGCCATAATTAATATATTTACATGAATGTGTATAAAGGTTTGGTGGTTTACAAGAGCGCCGGCTTCGCCGGCGCTCTTGTAACCTGTTACTTTAGGTAACTATCAAAATAAACAGCGTGGCAGGTATACCCGGCCGGATTTTTCTGCAAGTAATCTTGATGGAAATCTTCGGCTGGCCAAAATCGAGACAAAGGCTCCAAGGTAGTGACTACTGGATCATCCCAACGCTGGGATTCATTAACAATTTCAATCATTTCTTCAGCAATTTTCTTTTCTTCGGGCGAAGTAAAGAAAATCGCGGACCGATACGAAGTCCCCTTGTCATTACCCTGCTGATTCATGGTAGTAGGATTATGAATCTGAAAAAAGAAATCCAAAATATGCCGATAGTCAGTCAACTCATCGTCATATTCAATCTGCACCGCCTCGGCATGACCAGGATGAGTTTCGTAGGTAGGATTTTCATTCTCTCCCCCACAATAGCCAACTTCTGTTGCGACTACTCCTGGCTGCGACCTAATAAGTTCTTGTAAACCCCAAAAACATCCCCCAGCTAAAACTGCTGTTTTCGTCATAATTACCAGTTAATCTTTTAAATGTTCTTCGAAATACTTTTTAATAAGAATGATGTCACTGCTTTCTAGTACGTGTTTAATTTTATTTTCTTCCAACCAGGTCACCGCTAAATCAAATTCAACCCTTGAAACTCCGTACTCAATACCGGCTTCATTCAGATCAGCCCGAAATAATTTCTCCACTTCGACCCTTTCATTTCGCTCTAACTTTCCATACAAATTACTCATAATATCCTTCATCTCTTCTTTCGTCACCCGCTTTGGCGTATTACCAAAAAATCCCATATCCATCATTATATCAAACAAAAACCGCCCAATTGAGGGGCGGCACTTACTATTCAAGGAACTAACCCAGTAAGATTTTGGAAACATAGAACTTGTTAGAGGTTCGTGAAAGTCTGGTTTCAACCCAGACTCTAGTAGTCGGGCTTAATTTCCGTGGATTAATTCCACTCTTATCAAGGAGATTAATGTGTACATGTACACCCATACCTTCAGACCCAGAATAATCATCTGGCCGGATAAAGCCATAGCCCAAATAAATATTGAACCATAGCACTTCGGCGTTAGATTCAGAGGATTGTTTAGCACCCTTTACGAGCTCTAACTTAAATAACTTAATATCAGTCGCACAGAGTAATTTGCCAGAGGCTCCGTAAGTCCTAAAACGAAGCCTCTGGTTTATTTCTGGAGAAAAACCTGACTGAGAAAATTCAGCTAACTTAACTCGAACCTCAGGATTCTCGTCACTCCGTTTAATGATCCCTTCGGCACCACTAAATGATATGAGTGTACCAGATATAAAATTTTGCTCCTGGCCAAGATCACTCTGATTCCTAGACCTATCTTTATATTGGGACATTTTGACCACCTCTTTTATCACAGAACACACTCACCGTTTGAGCTTAGATAAGTATAAAATCATATACCATGGTCACATGTCAACATGTTTGTCCCGGCCACGAAGCCTGTACTCCAACAAAGCTGAAGACTATAACCACCTGATGGTCGATTAATATTTAGTACGTCTCCAACTAAATAAAGTTTCGGAACGATTCGTGATTCCATAGTTTTAAAATCTACCTCCTCGAGCGCCACTCCTCCGGCCGAGACTACGGCTTTATCCGGACCAAGTAAACCTGTAACCAATAAAGGAAAAGCTTTTAGAGCAAGGAGCAACTTCTTGCGGTCTGCTGTGCTAACGCTATGCCCTTCGGTATCTCCGTCGATATTTAATTCACCTAAGATTACTTCTCCCAAAGCGGTCGGGACAAGTTCGCTCATAATATTTTTAATCTTTTTGTTGGACGCCTCGGTTAAGAGAGTTTGTAACTTATGTTTGGTTTCGCCTGCATCTAGCTTTGGTAACAAATCTATTTTTAAAGTTACTTTTCCGGCTTCTAGCAACTCTCCCACTTTTTTACTTAGGTTTAAAACTGTTGGCCCAGTAACTCCAACGTGAGTAAACAGTAACTTACCATTATGAACACTCTGTTTTTTATCATTGGAACATAGAGTGAGCTTAACTTCTGACAGAGTGACGCCAGCTAGTTTACTTAACCACGGGGCTTTTATGGTAAGCGGTACTAGGGCCATGTTGTTAGGAACAATGGTGTGTCCAAGGGCAGCTAGCCACTTAAATCCTTCGCCAGTCGAGCCGGTTTCTGGGCGCGATGTTCCACCAGTTGCAACTATGCACGAAGTGGCTTCTATATCTCCTTTCGAAGTCTTTATGGTAAAAATCTTCTTCTTTTTATCAAACTCAATCCGCGCCACAATGGTAGTGGTTTGAACGGTAACTTTAGTTTTTTGCACCTCTCCTATCAAACAAGCTCTCACTGTTTCTGCCTTGAGAGTGGCGGGAAATAGTCTATCCTCATTTTCCTCCACAAACGGAACTTTTCTTTCGGCAAACCAATCAATCGATTCGGTTACTCCGTGTTGCATAAAAGTCGAAAACAGAAATTTACCAGAATCTTTATATTGGCTCAACATTTCTCGCACTACCGGTTTGTTGTTAGTTACATTACACCGACCGCCGCCAGTAATTGCCAGCTTCTTACCGAGCTTCGGATTTTTTTCTAAAAGAATAACAGAGAGTCCGCGTGCGCCAGCAGCTGCAGATGCCATCATTCCGGCTGGGCCCCCGCCAATCACTGCCACGTCGTATGCAATCGGCTTTTCCATTAGTATGCGAAGCCGTTATAAGTCAGGTAGCAACCGACAAAAAAAACAATTGCCGTTGCGACTTTTTTTGATTTACCAGCCAAGATAGTGTGGGCGGTGTTGATAATCATATGGGGAAAAGCCACGTAAGTAATCCCCTTTATCAAAGCGGCCCAACCGAATAACGTAACAACTCCCACCCAGCTTATTTCCCAAATATTATGGTTAAGAATAATCGCCAAGCCGGCCACGATACCGAAAAACCCAGCCATAAGCGCGGCAAATGAATTAGGTCGCAGTTCTTTGATAACTTCATTAATTATTGCCGGTCGAAACATCGCTGCCAGAGCAAAAATTATCAGCGTAAGCCCAAACAGTTGGGCCAGAAAAAATGAAAGGTCCATACTTAAATACTTAAATTAGTAATTTTAATTTAAGTATACTCCTAGTCAGTTAAAAAATCATTGTTAACTAGTCTTTAACGATTACCGTGGTGCCCAGCTCAGCCCAATCATATAGCTGGCGGGCCACGTCTAGTGGCATGTTTACACAACCGTTGGAGTACTCCGTTCCAAAACTATCATGCCAATAAGCGCCGTGTATCACTGCCCCACCTTCAGTAAAATACAAACTCCACGGTACTCCAGGCAGATCATAGACTTTCTGAACACTCAAATTTGGAAGCGGACCTTGCATGTAGCGACTCGGTGTCTTTTTAAAAATGGAAAACGTACCTCTCGGAGTTGGAGTAATATCAAGTCCGGTTGAAATGCTAATCTCCATAAACAGTTCGCTTCCTTCAAAGGCATACAACATCTGCTCTCCCCGATCGACCGTGATGCTTTTAGTAGTTGAAGTTGCGTAAGTATTATCCCAAGTTGTCTTTTGTCCCTCATCGAATAATGCTACGACGTAATCAGCCGCCACATACCAGTCACCCTTTACCCTATTGGGATATCTGAGCCACTCATCGAATACTACTTTGTACCAAAACTCACCATCAACCTCGATCTTTCCTTCTGCTTTCAGCACTACTCCGTTTCTTAATCTCGAAACTACTGGATAGTCTAGACCGGGTCCACTTCGTACTCTCAGACATTCCCCCTCAAAGTGCGGCCCGCAGCCATCGACCACTTCTATATATTCAAACATGATAGCTTCTGGGTCCACAGGTTCAGATTTTGGCTTGGTGGGAGTAGATTGCTCAACCACCTCTTCGAATACGAGCGGACTAGGCACAAAAGGTAGCGCGGCTTTTTGAGAACTCTCTTCAATAACAATAGTTCTGTTTGTAATAGATCTGACTTCATCCACAAAGAATAGTGACCCTGCCAGCAGTGCTATCAGCAAAGTCAGTACTACAATTGTACAATTTGAGGCTTTGTCTGACAGATTCATAAAGGTTTCTTTATTTCAGTATATGATAGCGTGCATAAATCTGTGGATAAGATCTTATTTTTCTGTTGATAAGCCTGTTAATAACTTTATGATAATACGTTGAAAAAACTGTATATCTTGTTGATATCGTGTGAGTTATGCACTAACAAGTCTTAACATCCCTTATTTATAGTAGTATTCTAAATAAGTGTTCGATTAACGATGACTATTTATGGAGGTGTATCATGGACACAAGGACGGCTCTCCCTAGAGAGGATTATATGAGACTTCAGATAGTCGAGATCCTAGAATCAAATACTATCAGGCAAAACTGCTGCAAAGAGTTGGCTACTCACAGTCCAACTAACGATCAAGTGGTCCAGTTCGGTGTCACGCACGGCTTTTCTGAAGAGTTCTCAAAAAAATTTTATGCGGTATGAAACAATCAACCGCCACAGGCTCTCATTTTAGTGAGCCTGCTTTATTTATAACGGACCAACTCCCAGCAATATGCTTTGATTTAAATATATGTCTGACACAGGAATAAAGGGGTCAGGAGCATTTTTTTGGCCTACCTTTCTCTCTCATGGTGGCTTGCAACTTAAATCTGTCTACCATAGCATCCCTCCACGATTCACTTCCTTGCGGAACACCTTTATTCACTGAATTGCGAGCAGATTTAAGTTCAGTCGATGTCAGTGGGGTTTGTACGAATTGCCGGTAATCTGCAGGTAAAGTAAATCCAACTGAAATAGGTGTCAGGCACCTCCAAAAGACTAATTGTGTTGTAGGGTGTGTATTCATGAGATAGATGGTAGCTATAAAGCAAAAATCCCCTGTTTGGGGATTTTTTGTTAAGAGCTGCCGGACAGGGACTCGAATCCTACGAATTCTATGCAGCGTTTGGATATTTTATTTCGCTTTGCTCGTAAAATACCTCAAACCGCTTTTCGAGTCCCGCGAAATAATCTCCCAGATTATTTCTTGCCGCGTATCTCTAAAGTAAAAACACTCCTAAAGGAGTGTTTTTACTAAGAGCTACCCGACAGGGACTCGAACCCCGATTGACTGCACCAAAAACAGTAGTCCTACCATTAGACGATCGGGTAAGGTAGCTTTTGTTCCCTTCTCTACTTTGGTGGGCCTAGAATAGCATAAAGCTTACCAAGTTAGAAGTGCTATATAACAACCTCGCATAAGCAAGATTACTAATCTGTTTCGTAGGAGGCTTTTATGAAAGCGGTAAACAAAGGATGCGGGTCTAGTGGTCGAGCTTGGAGCTCTGGGTGGAATTGCACACCAACGAAAAACGGATGATCCTCGACTGGAAGCTCAGCTATCTCCATAAGCCTGCCGTCTGGAGACTTACCAGAGAAGACAAGTCCTTTCTCTTCTAACTTTTCTATGTACTCTGGATTTACTTCATAACGATGACGGTGGCGCTCGACTATTTCCTTAGACCGGTAGGCTTTAGCGACCACTGAACCGCTCTTGAGTACAGCTGGATACTGGCCCAAACGCATAGTGCCGCCCATATTTTGATCAGCGATGTTATCACGCTGTTCTTCCATCACTCCGATGATTAAGTTTTCGGCTTTAGGATTTATTTCTTCAGTACTAGCGTTTTTGATTTTTGCCACATTCTTGGCAAACTCGAGTACTGCCAACTGCATACCATAGCAGATTCCCAAGTAGGGTATGCTGTTTTTGCGGACATATTCAATGACGTTGAGCTTACCTTCGATACCAGTCACTCCAAAGCCTCCCGGCACCAACACTCCGTCGTATTTTTTGAGTTCTTTCAAATTACTTTTATCCTCAAAATCTTGTGAAGACAGATAAGATATTTCTGGAGTGAGCTTAAGTTTGTAGGCAGAAAATTTAATCGCTTCCAGCACCGACAAATAAACATCCGACAGTACGAAGTCACCTGAACTAAAGTACTTCCCAACCACCGCTATCTTCACTACTTCATCTCCCCCCTTAGAACGACCGACAAACTGTTTCCAGGCTTTTAGGTCGGCTTTTTTACGATTTGGTAGACCGAGAACTTCCAATAGTCTTAATGAAAGTTCATCTTCTTCGTAGTGAAGCGGAATATCATAAATACTTTTTACATCTGGGGCCGAAATTACATTTCCAACTTTAACATTGCAGAATTTAGAAATTTTTTCTTTTCTTTTTTTATCAACCCCAATTGGGCTGCGACAAACTATCATATCGGCAAAAACTCCTGCGCTGTTTAGCATCCGAACCGCTGTTTGAGTGGGTTTAGTTTTCATTTCTCCGATAGAGCCTGGTACCGGGAGATAACTAGCCATCACCACCGCTACATTTTCTGGCTCTTCTGTTTTCATCATCCGAATGGCTTCTAGAAAAAGTACGTTTTGGTATTCACCAACAGTCCCTCCCACTTCAATCAATACAATATTTGCCTTAGCGACTTTTGCAGCTTTTTTAATCCGACTAATTACTTCCAGTGGGATGTCTGGCACCACTTCTACGTTTTTACCTCCATATTCTAGGTTACGTTCTTTTTGAATGACAGACTGATACACGCTACCGGTGGTCATGTAGTTGATTGACGGCAAATCTACATTCAGGAAACGTTCATAATTTCCCATGTCTTGGTCGGTCTCTAGACCATCTTTGAGTACAAACACCTCACCGTGCTCGGTTGGATTCATGGTGCCTGCGTCCACGTTAATATATGGATCAATTTTCATCGCCGTCACCTTGTGTCCCCTAGCTTGGAGCAAGAGCGCAATTGAAGAAGAAGCTACTCCCTTGCCCACTCCGCTCATTACACCGCCGACAATAAAAATGTACTTCGTCGCCGGCTGTTTTGCAGTCGTTTTCTTTTTTTTAGGTTTTATAGTCATGAAAGAAATTAAGTTCGTAAGTAACGAGCGACCGCAAATGTACTAGAGACAAGACCAAGTACAATTCCAACCCCTATCAGTACTCCGAAGATCTCGCCAAAGTTTACAATATAATAATCAAACAGGTTCATCTCGAAGAAAGCTTCTGTCCTTGGACCTAGCCAAACAAGAAGTGGATAAAACAGTAACATGGTTAAAACTCCAGAAATAAAGCCATACATAATTCCTTGCAACATAAATGGCCCGCGAATGAACATGTTACTTGCTCCCACCAACCTCATGATGGCAATCTCCTCACGTGAGGTGTAGATAGCTAAACGAATAGTATTGAAAGTAATAAGCACCGAGGCGAGCAATAAGATACCCATAATAATTAAACTAGCTCGTTCGGTAGCGTTTATTATATTGGTTAACGTGTCGATAGAATCTTTATTCTGAGCGTAGTTAACCTCGTCTATAACCTGAACCTGGGGTTGCTCTTGCTCACGCTGATTTTCTAGAAATAACGCTACCCCTTCGTATTGAGAAGTTTCGTTGGTCTGGACAGCTATATTTGCTCCCAGAGGATTTTCGTCTAGCTCATCGAGTGCTTGCAACGAAATCTTGTCGTCTTGGTTTTTTTCTTGGTACCGTAAAAGGGCGTCCTCGCGAGAGGTAAACGTTACCGAAGCAACATCAGGCAAAGCTTCTACGGCTGCTAAGATCCTTTGTATTTCTTCATCGGGTGCATCTGGCACGAAGTACACATTGATGTCTACCTTTGATTGGATTGTTGCCAGGGAGGTTTCTAGCAACTGGTTAAGAAACATGGTTGCTCCGATTACAAACAAAGCGATAGTAAGCACAAAAATAGACGCTAACGACACGTATGCATTACGCCAAAACCCGACAAAACCTGCTTTTATTACTCTACGAAATCCAGTGATCATAATTATTACAAAACGTATTTACCTGTAGTATCATCTCTAACAATCCTTCCTCCGTCCATCGTTATAACTCGACGCTCTATCTCGTCAATCACCCCCTTGTTGTGTGTAGTCATTATAACAGTTGTGCCGAGGTCGTTAATCTTTCGGAGTATTTGTACCACCTCGTAAGTGGCTATCGGGTCTAGGTTTCCGGTTGGCTCGTCGGCAATGATTATGTCTGGTTGATTGACGATTGCTCTAGCGATAGCCACTCTTTGCTTTTCACCGCCAGACAATTCACTCGGGAAATTCCAAGCCTTATCGTCGAGATCGACTAAAGACAAAGCGTGCGGAACGTTTTCGGCTATTTCGGCGTCGGTACGACCGTTTGCTTCCATAGCAAATGCCACATTTTCGTACGCGGTTTTGTGGGGTAGAAGCTTAAAGTCTTGGAAAATAGTCCCGATCTTACGCCGATAACTTGGGAGCTTAGTTTTAGGAATACGGTGGATATCTAATGACTCAAAAAAAACTTGCCCTTGTGATGGTTTATCTTCTGCGATGATCATCTTAAGTAAGGTTGTTTTTCCAGCTCCTGAGTGCCCAACGATAGAAACAAATTCTTTAGGGGCTACTTGAAAAGTGACCTCCTGAAGAGCGGCCGAACGGCCGTCGCTGTACACCTTCGATACGTTATCAAAGTAAATCATACTGGACAGTATATCACGCTATTTTAAATTATTCGAAGCGTCTATAAACGTCTGTATGTCTCCTTGAAGAACCTTGTCTACGTTGCGTACTTCGGTGTTATTTCTATGATCTTTCACTAGCTGATAAGGATGTAAAACATAAGAACGAATCTGGCTACCCCACTCTATTTTAAGGGTTTTTTCGACTGAAAGTCCTTGCAGTTCTCGTTGCCTTTGAGCTTCATTAAAGGCAAATATTTTACCGGCCAATAGAGCCAATCCTTTTTCACGGTTCTGCTGTTGTGAACGCTCGGTAGAAATATTGACAGAAATATTAGTCGGTTTGTGGACAATCCTTACAGCAGTCTCGCGCTTATTTACATTTTGACCACCAGCTCCACCGGCTCGAGCAAAAGAAATTTCTAAATCATCATCATTCAGCTCAACCGCACTGACATCTTCCAAGTGAGGAGAGACCTCCACCAAAACAAAAGAAGTTTGGCGTTTACCATTGGAATTAAACGGAGAAATTCTAACTAGTCGGTGTACTCCAGATTCACGATGAAGGGTGCCATAGGCACCCTTTCCTTTTATTTCAAAAGTTAAGTTACGATAACCGTTTTGATTATTTGTATTACTGTCAATTATTACCACGTTCCAGTTGCGATTTTCAGCATACTTCTGATACATCTCAACCAACATTCGGGCAAAATCTTCAGCATCGTCTCCACCCGCACCAGCCACAATGGTAAATATTGCGTCATTGCGGTCGTATTTTACTTTCCCTTCTGAAGTATCTTTAAGTTCTTGGAGCTCCTTTATCATCGCTTGTGCTGCTTGTGGGTCATTCCAAAAATCAGGCTCTAGCATCGCCTCGTCGATTTCAGTTATTCGTTTGTTATTTACTTCGTCAGACATGTTCGTGAGTATAGCAAGAAAAAGAGAGCGACGCCTTTAGGCGTCGCTCTCTTTTTTATCCTGAGCCAACACACAGAATTGAACTGTGGACCTCGTCCTTACCATGGACGCGCTCTACCGACTGAGCTATGTTGGCATATTTATCGGCACACAATCTCTCAATTGCGTCGTAGATGTTATCACGAATCAGGGTGTTTGAAAACGCATGTAGTAGTTATTGCAAAAAAGAGACAAAACCGCTATACTCTTGCCACTTACGTGAAAGCGTATTTTTGCGGCCGTAGCTCAATTGGTTAGAGCACCCGCCTGTCACGCGGGAGGTTGAGGGTTCGAGTCCCTTCGGCCGCGCAAAAGAAAAGCCCTTCGGGGCTTTTTCTGTGGTCGAGTGAAATTGTGTGTGGAGCACACAATTTGGGGACTCGAAGCCCGATTGAGCTAGATTACTCACGAAGTGATTAATCTAGCCAATTGGGGTACTGAATCTGTAAGATTCGAGTCCCTTCGGCCGCGCAAAAGAAAAGCCCTTCGGGGCTTTTTGTCTACCAAATTAGGCCCAAAGGATTGATGCTGTTACACAACTATTGATAATACGACTTATACTACAATGGTTACGATCTATGAATTTAAACTAAAACTAAAGTACAATTAAAGTATATGGAACACACACCAGAACAAAATACAATCCCAATAGCAAATGATTCTTTTTTCAAAAAGCACTTCTGTACTGTCACTCCTCTATCAAAATATCTAGCTCTGTTCGTATTCATAATGTTGCCAATTATTGGATTCAATCTAGGTTTTAACTACGGAAGTAATTACCAGCCGCTACCACAACAAAACAAATTTACAGAAGACAAATCAGAAATAGCTATACCTAATTACGCAGCGGAAGAAGTAACGCCAGAAGAGATAATTCAGCTGGTTGCTACTGAGGTCCAAATGACGCCAGAAATAATTATCCAGAAACTATACGGCGAGTACAAATCTTTTTTAAGTCCTCAGCAGTCGGGTAATTTTGCCTGGCCAGTTGCTTCAAAAGACAATGAGGAAGCTTTAATCGTAGAAGGCTTAGAGCTAAATATACAAGAATCATGGATACAGGAAATAGATCAGGGTGTCCAAATAGCGTTTATGTTAGACGAACAATTGGTAGCTTTTTTAAAGCAATCAGGTCTTAACAAAAAGATTTTTTATCTAAAAAACAACCCTACCCTAGAAGATAAATCAATCATTGGTTTTGAGACGAACGATTCAAACGTAGTATGCACAAGAGTAATAATGGATTCCAGCCAGCTAGTCCTAGGTTACAAAATAGCTTGCGGCTATTTACCCCAATAAAACCATTCCATCCATCTATAAAATGAGTTTCTAGATAATTCACCGTAAACCCCTATCAAAATCCCTCCAGAATGTTTTAAATCGACACAACAAAAGCCCTTACGGGCTCTTATATTTGTGTCGATGGGAGGAATTGAACCTCCGACCTTAGCTTTATGAGTGCTACGCTCTAACCAACTGAGCTACATCGACGAATGAAGTTGTGGGGCTAGAGTACACTATTATAGCTCTAGCTTCAACACTTGTTCACTAATTTATTTTTTAATAGCTTCGAGTATTTCCTCAGCTTTTTTTATATCTTCAGGATAACCAATGGGTATCCATAGATTTTGCTCTACTACAGCGATTGGGTATTGTTTGGCATATTCAGCAATAACATCGGTGAGGTAGTATTCCCCCTTGGTCTCTTTAGCAAAAGGATCAAATTTAAAAATATTCTCATCTAGCACCATTACGCCGGTTGAAGCTAGATTGGAAGGTGGATGCTCTGGTTTCTCAATCATCTCTGCCAGAGTGCCATCTGGATGACGAACGACAATACCAAACTTTTCCGGATTATCGGTAGTCAAAGTTAACATTGAACGAGTAAAAGATGTGGCCCGGGCAATGTCTTCTGCTCCATGCAAATCATCGGCAAACATAAAAAGAAAGCGACCTTTCCCATGAAGGAGCTCTTTACACTGCCACAAAGCATGCGCGGTACCTTTTTGTTCTTCTTGATGAACGTAGGTAACTTTGCGTCCATAAAATTCTTTACCACAATGGCTTCTAATTTGATCTTCTAGATAACCCGTAACTATTATCAGCTCATCGACAGAGCTCGGAAGAGATTCGACAATACGATCGATAAGAGCTTTACCTGACACCCTAACTAACGGTTTCGGAGTATTGTCGGTAAGCGGTCTTAAACGCGTACCTTTACCGGCCGCCAAAATTACACATTGCATATGATAGATATTATAACAAAAGGTCGCGAGCAAAGCTCGCAACCTTTTGTTTATTTGTTGCGGGGCCCAGAATCGAACTGGGGTCTGGAGGTTATGAGCCTCCCGAGGTGCCTCTCCTCTACCCCGCTATATATTTAATTTTACTTCTATTGCAACGTTGGAGTGAACTCTCCTAATCCTTACAGGATCTGTACACCTTGTCAGTATTTTATTCATTCTTCATAAAATACTAGTCAAGGTCTTGCGAAGGTCTCCCAGACCTTTTCACCCCGCTGTATTTTGTGTTTTACTTCTATTGCAACGTTGGAGTGAACTCTCCTCATCCTTACAGGATCAGTACACCTTGTCAGTATTTTATTCACTAATCAGACGAAGTAGTCCAATGTAGTAGGTACAAAAAATACACTATTTTGGTCGTCTTGGCAACTTAAATTACTCCAAACTCTCTAAATACGTTTTGATAACGCGCTAACGTATCATCGACAATCCTCTTAGTTAAAACAAAATCTGCGCCATCGTGAGCAATACGGTTACGAACTTTGTGAGCTTCCCAAGCGTCATCAATACTAGCGAGTTGATTTGGACTAATACTCTTCAGTCTTTCTCCTAGCGAATTACCAATGTACCCTTTACTTTTTAGAGTATCGTCTAAAATAATGTCGGCTTCGATTATTGCTAGTCGCCAATCATTTGGACTATCTGAAGCAGAATGTTTAAACACATCTTGTAACCGATTATTACGAAACGCCCCTCCATTTTGTTGAGCATATAACTCTTCCCCGTCACGCAACTCTTGTTCCATCAAACCTAAATATAAATTTCTACGAGTAGCTGCAAATACATAAAGAATCAAAAGTATTATCGAAATAATATAAGACAAGATTGCTATAACTGACCAGAATGAACTAAAGAAACTTAATAAGCCGTCACTGGAGAAAAAACTTACTCCTTCTTCGTTGCCACCAAACAAGCTTCCGATAAACGCAAAAATATCAAAACCGACCGAAGGTACGAGAGATTCCGTGGTCGATACAGTTGTGCTTGCAACGTAAGTAACTGGTTCCATAGAGCGTTATTAACGCTTGTCGTAGACGGATTTTCCGATATCAAACAGACGAGCGTCGCCACCGTGTGGTCCAATATATTGTACCCCAACTGGAAGCCTTATTCCGTCACGTTCCACTGTCCCCATTGGGAAGGTTAAGGCTGGTACTCCAGTAAGATTCACTGGTACTGTAAAGATGTCCTGCCGATACATAGAAAGAGGTTCAGCTTTCTCTCCTAACTTAAATGCCGGAGTTGGGGCGGTTGGAGTCAGAATAAAATCGACTTTCTTAAATGTTTCGGCCAGTTCTTCACGCATTTTCTTTCGCGCGATTTCTGCCTTTCCGTAATAAGCGTCGTAATAACCAGAAGACAGAACGTGGGTACCAAGTAAAATTCTACGCTTAACCTCCTGACCAAACCCTTCAGCCCGAGATTTTTCATAGACATCAAGTAGAGATTCACCCTCAACAGACAGCCCGTATCGAATTCCATCATAACGAGCTAGGTTTGAAGAAACTTCTGCCGGCATCACAATGTAGTAGGCAGCCAGACCTTTTTCAAACAAAGGTAGTTCAATATCTATCACTTCGTGCCCAGCAGATTTAAGTTCCGCCACGTGTTTTTCAAAAGCTTCCAAAACATCTGGTTCAACTCCTTCGGACAAGAAACGCTTTGGTACCCCAAAGGTATACTTTTCTTTCAAAGGTATTTTTGGGTAAGTGGTAGCAGAAATTGTAGTAGCATCCATTTCGTCTTGGCCAGATATTATTTGGTGCACCAATTCTGCGTCAGCCACAGAGTTGGTCAGCGGACCCGCCTGATCTAAAGAAGAACCCATAGCCATTAACCCATAGCGCGAGACAGCTCCGTACGTAGGCTTATAACCAACCAACCCGCAATAACTAGCTGGCTGACGAATAGAACCGCCTGTGTCTGTACCAATAGCCACCGGAACAGCTCCCATAGCTACTGCGGCAGCTGAGCCGCCAGAAGACCCTCCGGGCACTCTACTAGTATCAACCGGGTTTTTAGTTGGACCAAAAGCTGAGTTTTCGGTTGATCCGCCCATAGCAAATTCATCCATGTTAGTTGCGCCAATAAATATCGCTCCGGCTTCTTTTAGCCGCTTTACAATTGTAGCGTCGTAAACGGCCGTGTAGTTTTCTAGAATCTTTGAGGCACCAGTGGCTTTCTTACCCTTGAGAAGAATATTATTTTTGAGCGCTACTGGTATGCCGAGCAAAGCTGGTGTATCAACCCCTTTTTCTTGATACATTTTTGTTGCTTCTTCAGCTTCTTTCAGAGCTTCTTCGTAAACGTGTAAAAAAGCGTTTATCTCACCGTTTTTTTCTTTAATAATCTTTAAGGCAGAAGTAATAACTTCTAGCGGGGTTGTTTCGCCGGCGATAAATTTTTTACGTAAGTCTTTAACGGTATCCATATTAATCTTCTATTTGCAGAATTTTTTTAACCTTCATATATCTACCGTCGGTAGCTGGCATTTCTGCCAACACATCTCTAGTGTATTGGTCTGGTGCATTTGTCACCTCGTCTTGTCTAAAAACATTGTGCACCACACCAATCTCCGGGTTAGTTTTAACGTCGTCTGACACAATATCACTAACGGTACTAACATATTCCATAATCGACGAAAGATCGCCTTCAAAATTAGCTTTTTCTTGCTCGGTTAGTCTGATCCTGGCTAAAGTAGCCAGTTGTTCAATATCTTCCTTTTTCATGAGACCTAGCATACCACTTTGGACTTTATCCTGCCACAAGTTTCAAAAACTCTTCTTCCGAAATCATAGCCACCCCGAGTTCTTCAGCTTCTGCCTTCTTGCTTCCTGGTTCTGTCCCAACCAAGACATAAGTGGTTTGCTTGGACACGCTCGAAGAAACATTGCCGCCTAATTTTCTAATTAAATCTTTAGCTTCGTCGCGGGTCATTTCACTTAGCGTTCCGGTCAAGACAAATGTTTTATCGTGCAGCTTGTCTGACTTTCCAATCTTAGTTGGATTCTCTATGGTTATGTGTGGCAGTAGCTCCACCAAAACAGCCTGCTGTTTCTCATCAGCAAACCAATTCACCAATGATTCAGCCACCACCTCACCAACTCCATGAATACCCGAAACCTCTTCTAACTTAGCTTTTTGCATGGCTTCAAGTGAACCAAAAGTCTCGGCCATCAATCTAGCAGTTTCTTCTCCAATATTTTCAATCGACAAGCCTATTAACAAACGATATAGCGGTACTTTTCTGGCTTCTTCAATAGCTGAAATTACATTTTGCGCCGCTTTTTCTTTGAATCCTGGAAGGTCTCGTAAATCACCAAGTTTCAAGGTAAACAAATCTGCATAGCTTGAAATTAGGCCGTTGTCTAAAAATAAATCTATCAACTTTGGACCAACCCCATCTATATTAAGCGCTCCTTTAGAAACAAAGTAGTAAAGCCGCTGACGGTGTAGGCTACCAGAATCTTTTGACACACAACGGTAGGCCGCCTCACCCGGAACTCGTTCTATCGCTCCGTCTTCACCACATTCAAAAACAACCTTGGGAAATTTAAAGGCCTTCGTCTTCTCCGGCCGGAGTGGTAGCATTACCGACAAAATCTCGGGAATAATATCGCCAGCTTTTCGCAGTATTACAGTGTCTCCAACCCGCACATCTAACCGCGCTATATTGTCTTCATTGTGTAAAGTGGCTCGCGAGACCATTGAGCCTGCGATCAAAACCGGCCTGAGGTGTGCCACTGGTGTTATCACCCCGGTCCGACCCACTTGAAGCTGAATATCTTCCACCACAGTGGTTGCTTCTTCGGACGGAAACTTATACGCCATACCAAACCTCGGTGCCTTCGCTGTGTAGCCAAGCAAGCGCTGTAAAGATACGTCGTTGACCTTCATCACTATTCCATCTACCCCATATTCCAAGTCATCTCGCTTACTTAACCACTCATCATAATAAACCTGCACCTCGTCAATTGTTTTACACAACCTAGAGTCGCCGCTGGTTGGTAGCCCAAGTTTCTTCAAGAGCTTAAGCTCTTGAAGTTGAGACTGAGGAGCTTTAAGACCTGTACCGCAAGCAATAAACAAATCTATGTCATAAACCGTCAGCGACAAGTTGCGCTTGGCAGACACACTTGAGTCGAGTTGTCGGAGCGAACCAGCCGCGGCGTTGCGAGGGTTAGCAAAAAGCGGTTCATCGGCTTTTTTTCGGTCGGTGTTAATCCGCGCAAACTCTGCTTCGCTTAGCCAAACTTCTCCCACACAAATTAAATCGATTGGTTCCATAAGTTTGTGCGGGAGTGAACAAATTGTTTTGGCGGTGTGAGTGACGTTCTCGCCAATTTTTCCATCTCCCCGAGTCGAAGCCCGAACCAGCTGACCTTTTTCGTATTCCACCACCAATTTAAGTCCGTCTATCTTGTGCTCCGCTACATAAGACAAGCCAGCTACCGAATGGTCTGCTTCTCTTAGTAAACGCTTCAGTCGAGAATCCCACTCACGAAGCTCCGTTTCTAAAAACACATTATCAAAAGACCATTGTCTCACCTTATGGTTCACCTTAGCAAAAGCTTCGCTCGCTTCTCCTCCAACCGTTGAAGAAACAACACTTGCCTTACCCTCCACCGCCAGCTCCAACTCCGCCAGCTCCAACAAAAGAGCGTCGTAAGCTTGGTCGCTTATTTTGGGTGAATCTTCACTATAATAGAGTTTTTGGTGGTAAGAAACCGTTTCCCGCAATTTTTGCAGTCTGTTTGTCTGAGCTTTTTTATCCATAACTAGAATTGTAAGAATACCTCACGTTGCACGGTACCATAACTATTGACCAGTCTACAAGCCTTATTATAACCTCGAATCGAGATAAGCGTACATTGTGAGCCAGACGAACATTCATAATTCAAGTCATTTGGGTTAAAGCTATCCACTGGAAACCCGAGTATATAGGCTGGGACTTGTCGCAGGGTGGTCGTAGCTTCTGAATTAGCATCAATCACGATAGTGTTTATTTGACTACAACGCTCTGCACCCACGTCTCCCCAAGTAAATTCGTACTCGTACTGATTAATCCTTCCGTTTCCAAGTCTTCCTGGGTTACCAAGAGAAATTGCGTCATTTTTAACATCAGTGGGGTCCTTGTCAAAACATGAAGGTGCAAATTCGACGCCCACCACCATCTCATCGTTGGCTTTTTTTCGCCAATAACGAGCACACTCGGCTCCAGCGTTAGCCGCGTGAAAGGAGACCTCCGACTCTCTGGTATTAGTAGCCAGTTCAACTTGTTTGATCGATAAATCTAGAATTGTCATTCCAACCGACAACACTACACCAACTACAATCAGACTAATCAGCAAGGCGAAGCCGGCTTCCGCGGGTTTGATTGTTTTTCTAATTTTCATGATATCTCTAACTTCCATACACATTATATAAGTAGGTCTCAACCTCAGCGGTTTGAATAGCTCGTTGGTTCCCAGAACTCCAAGTTACCCGGGAAATCACCCTCACCTCATCGGGGTTAGTTTTTTCAAGGAAAATTTCTCTGGTATAGGGAGTAGGATCATAATCTTCATTACTACTACTCTTACTATCATAAGTATACCGTGCTCTAGTCCCGGGAGAGTCATTAAAATATAACGCACATTTTTTATCCATGTTATCACAAGCTTGATTAGACACTTTTACCCGCTTAGCGGGATCGGGATCAAGCTCTAGAGAACAACCTTTTTCATCGTAGCAAAAACGATAAGCTTTACTTTGAGCAGTAGTACCAGCGAAAGTGTCGAAAGAAAAAGACTCCCAACCATTTTGTGGATTATAATTATTGAAGTTTAGCAAAAGGAGTTCGTCCCGGGTTTTTTGGGCCAACTCGGCCCCTTCTTGAGCCAAGAAAGAGGCAACAATTTGTTCACTAGCAAAACTGGTACTTTTGGCAGTTGAGGAACTAATTTTCATCGGACCAACAATGATAATTAGTAGAATAGTAATTGCTACGAGCGTTTCCACTAAACTAAAGCCTGCTTGGTTTGGGTTTGGGTATTTCATAAATCAAGTATTCGTTGGGTTACGGTTGTTTGAATTTTATACGATTTATCATCGCTGGCTTTTTCTTTTGCTTCTATGAAAATAGTCACGGTTGGCTGAACTGGATTACCGTTTGGCCCTCCCCACTTCTGACTTCCGGTAACAAAAAACTCAGCGTCTACAATATAAATCCCCGACGAGGTAATTAGCTGAGCCTCTTTATCGCCAACACGTCGCAAAAGTGCATTTTGGGTTTCGTCAAAATAATACAAAATTCTGTCAAAATTATCTCCTGTTACACTATTACCTGCTTCTCTGAATACTATCCCTTGGTATTTATTTCCACCACGACCAGAAGGGCAATCTTTTACAACGGAAGAGAGGCTAATTATGTACTCATCCAGATTTCCATTATCATCAAATAAATTAGATGTTTGATCCGTCGCTCCTTCGCAATAGTAATCGGTTCCTGTTCGGATCTCTCTCGTCATTCTGTCGAGCGTAAATGACAAGTTAATCATAACGTTTTGTTCTTTTTGTAGCTGCTGATTTGTGGCGATAATGGTCAGCAAAGCCCCGACCGCAATCGTAACCACTACGGAAAACACCCCCAAAGAAACAATCATTTCGATCAAGGTAAATCCTCGTTGTTTTTTAAGTTTGTTTTTAGTCATATTATTATTGTACGGCAATCTGTCCAGTAGCGGTAACTTCGATTGTTTTAAATACACCTGCTTCGCCAACTAAACCGATATCAATAAAGACACTATTCGTCTCTACGATATTAGATAATCCTCCTTCTTCCTTTACAAAATATGGATCAAAGTTTGGTCTGATGAAAACAATAGATATTTCATTAAGCTCATGCACTACACCAGTGTCAGTGTACGTAATTTTTTTAATCTCAAACCTTGGATCAATGAAACCCTGCACTCCAAATTCCTCACCCACATCATAAAAAATATTATGCCCAACTCCTCCGGTAGCAAGATCTCTAAACACCGTATAACTTTGTTTATTACTTAAATTGAAATGCACACCCATAATAGAACGATACTCTCCTCCGTCAAAATTTGCGCTTACTGCCGATTGCTGTACGTCTCTGATCTGTAGAGCTATCTCATAAGCTTGACCGTGCAGTAGTACGGTATTGTTGAAAGACCCTTGGTTGGTAATTACAATACCAGCTACAATTACCATAATAGTTACACTCACCATCAACTCAATCAGCCCAAAGCCACCCTGAGCTACGTAGCTTGGGCTTGGGGTTATTTTTTTAGGCGAAACTAAAAAGTTGAAGAACATTGAAATGAGTAAAAATAATTATCAGACAACTAGCCACCAAAAATGGCGCAAACGGAACGGCACTCTTCATTGTAAGCGCTCGGCCAGGTAAATGTAAGTGCGTTTTTCCCCCTCTTAGTTTACCAACTCCAAGAATTGCCAAACTGATAGCTGCCCCCACCCAAAAGGCCAGCACCACAAACGAAAATACCAACCCTGGTCCCACTAATAATCCAAGTGGAAAGGCCAATTTAACATCACCAAACCCCAGCCACTTACCTCCAGAAATCTTCCACAAGAAATAAAAGAAAGCTACCCCGCCAAGCGCAGCTAAGGGATGCCAGTACCAGTCTGTAAAACCAGTTGAAGAAAGACTAAGTTCGTAAACCAAAAGCAGCGCTGCGCCAAAGGTCAGACTGGCGGTCAAACTGTCTGGAATAATAAAGTGATAGAGATCGTAGACAGTAATTACGACCAGTACAGACACAATAAACCAAAGCAAAGCAATCATGATCGGATCCATAGTCAAACTAAGACAAAGCGCAAACAGAACCCCAGTCGCCAGCTCCACGACAAAGTAACGAGTCGTCACCAGACAACTACAAGTCCGACAACGCCCACGAAGCACCAAGTAGGAGACCAGCGGAAATAATTCAAACCAACGCAACCGAGTCCCGCAAGACAAACAATGCGAATGCCCAGACAAAGACTTCCCCGTATGGAAGCGATAAATATAAACATTTAAAAAACTCCCAATGATAAGTCCAAAAATAAACGCATTGGCATACCACCACATCGGAGCGTCAAGTAATTGCAATAAATCCAAATCCATAATCTTAACAACATTATAACTCAGCGTAATCAAAAAAACCGAGGTCGGACCTCGGTGTTTTTGGCCAATAAGGCCTATTATTTACCAATCTCATCAAAAAGAATCCACTCTGTTAACTCACTTCGTAGGTCATTAATATCAGAAAAATATTCCGGGAAAGACCCTTTATTCAATATAAGATTTTCATCTCTTGTCTGAGAAAAATAGTCAAACAAACTACTATATTTGTAATCAACAGCTGACGTGACCAGAGTGCTAGTACATTGTGCCTTTGCTTTTTCACCGAGGTCCGACCTCGGTGTTTTTGACCTTGGTGTTTTTAAATTTAGTGGATTTAAGTGAATATAGGCAAAGAGGTACTTAAGATACTGATCTGAGTCTGCCCTCACCGACTTGAAACCCCCTTCAAATAAACCCCCGGTTCTATTGTTGGTTTTGTTGAAGTACATTACATAAGCAGTCGAAACCTTCTGCATGAATTTACTTACCCCACTATCAACTAAAGGGGTCAGCAGAATATGAAAATGGTTAGACATAAGACAATATGCTCCGATAGACACTAACTGATCACCTCTATCGATACTATATATTCCGGCTTTGAGCTGATCTGCATTTCGAAAAGAAACGTTTTCATTTGAATTGCACAAAAAAAGCAACTTTTGGAAGCGTTCATAATCCTTATGATTATGAAATATTTTTTGCTTACTGTTTCCCCGATTGTATACGTGATAAAACTCCCCGGGAGCAAAAACACTTTCGTGATAATTCATATACTTTTATAATATCATAAAAAACACCGAGGTCGGACCTTGGTGTTTTGTGTGTTTTTCACCGAGGTCGGACCTTGGTTTTTTTTGAAACATAAATTACGGACAAGCAAACTCAACCTCAGACACAAGGGGTCAGGAATCTCTTTGCGGACGCCAGTACTATCTACACACCAGTGAACTTCTCTGATGGGAGCAGACAAAGCGTAAGCTGATGTATTACTGTTACATTCTACAGCTGCTGCTTCAATCGATTCTATTGAGGCGATGATGTTCATAATTGCAGTAGACGTAGCAAATCCGTTACTACCACAAGCAGTATCGTAAGTGAGAGTATTTACCTGGTCTATATTAGCTCGCTTAGCAATAGCGTCAAGCTCACCTTGAGTCTTAGCCACGATTCCAGACACCCTAGCGTCGCCCAGAGAAGATAAAACAGTTGCGGCTAAGATACCGATGATTGCGATAACCACAAGGAGTTCGACCAAGTGAATCCATACACCTTACTACTATGTTTCATATTATATTCATTATACACAAATCACTAAACAGAAAAACGAGTTACAAACAAAAAAACCGCCGAGGCGGTTTTTTGCAATACTCTAAAAACTATGGACAAGCGATGGTAGCCGCTGCGCTAATAGCGGTAATATCGGATATATATGTTGCTACTCCTGTAGAGTCGACACACCATGCTGCTTCTCCAGCGGTGTCAGTCGCGTCAATGACATTAAGCGGAGCAGCGAGAAGATAGCCTCCAGGTGTATCATTACAAACTACGGCGTTAATTACTGCTGCCCCATCTACAACTCGGCTTGTCGTTAAAGTCTCCGCTCTATTGTCTTCAGCAGCTGTCATAAGCCGAACTATGTTACCATCTCCACACACATAATCGTATGTGAAACCATTTTGGTTGTAAAACAACTCAGCTTGTGAACGAGCGTTTCCAATTGATTGCTTAATAGCAGCGTCTTGACCTCCGTCTCTAGCGTCGTTTAGTGAAGCAAGTACAACGGCTGCTAGAATACCGATGATTGCAATTACTACGAGGAGTTCGATTAGGGTGAAACCTCGTTGTAGTGTCTTTTTCATAATTATATAATTTTATTAACTAATACATTTCAGATATCAGCTGCGTATCTGAAATGTTGCCTACGTTGTAGGAAGGCTCATTACATTATAGTACTTTGTGAGGCAGATAAATGAAGCGATGTGGAAAACCTCAAAAACATTTTTAATTTATACCATTTCAAATTTCCTCCCTAGGCAAGGCTTTCGCAGATACTAATCAAAAAAACCACCAGACCTTTATTGCTTGGTGGCTTATTTTGAACGTTCGTGGAGATAGAGCGCCTAGATTGGTAGAGAAAACATAACAGCTTGTGAAGAATATGCTACCAGGCAAATAAAGGTCGCTCCCCAACTTTCACTTTCACTAAGAATCTAAAACGCACTAGACATGTTGTAGATCGGCATTAGCACTGAAGCTAACAATACTCCTACCCCGAGTCCGAGCAAAATAATCATAGCCGGTTCAATCAAACCAATCATAGTGTCGACAGCGTTGTTTACTTCTCGCTGGTAGAAAGTGGCCAGAGTGGTAAGGATACTACTCAAGCTTCCGGTTTCTTCACCCACTTTAACCATTTGAGCAAGCACTCCGGGGATCTCTGGATACTCACCAATCGCGTCGGCAAACGACCGACCACCCTTTACTTCTTCCAAGGCTGACTGAATGATCTCTCGATAAACAGTGTTGTCTACCACGTCGGCGGTCACTTCTAAAGCCTGAACAATGGAGACACCACTACTTAACATCGTCGACAAGTTGTCACAAATACGGGTGAGAAGAAGTTTTTGCATTAAGTCTCCTAGGTAAGGAACCGACAAAATAAATTCATCGATAGCCCTTATACCGACGTCTGTCTTGGAAAACTTCCAGAAGGCACATCCTCCCACCGCAATAGTGATGAGAATAATCGCAATGTTGTTGATCATAAAGTCGGACAAACCAATTACGATTTTGGTATAAATTGGTAGATCTTGTCCACCGTCTTCTAGAATAGTAGCAATAC